>Ga0208198_1000019_pt1 | contig 208722 bp, 141 predicted proteins | sample AD_JPNTR2_MetaG_FD_184446 | JGI IMG/M metagenome (GOLD analysis project Ga0208198, IMG submission 184446) | Active sludge microbial communities of municipal wastewater-treating anaerobic digesters from Japan - AD_JPNTR2_MetaG (SPAdes) (version 2) | ecosystem: Engineered > Bioreactor >...
ACCAGGTTCGCCAGGTGCCGGCCATCCCTGGCAAAACGGCACATGACGGGGCCTCCTGTTGGGCTTTTGGACACTCTAACATACGGGAGGCCCTATTTTTTCTGCAGTAAATTGTGAGACAGGCTGCACGGCTCAAGAGCCGTGGCACACAAGTATTCGGCAGACCCCATGCTCAGATCGCGACGCAGTAACGGGGCGCAATTGGAGCAATGGGGTGCAAGCTAGTGCATGGGTGATAAATGGAAGCGCTGCGAGAGTTGCCGATAGGGAATGTTCCCGTCCGCTCTCCAGCTCCCGCCTCCTGTTCCTTCCACGCTCCAGGGACGCCCTCAGGACCCGCCCGCTGCCGTCTCGGCCTGCTGGGGGGCTCCGCCTGGCTGGGTTGCCGGCTCCGCACGGATGATCTCCACCCGCTGGGCGACCAGTTTGCGCTCGCCGTCATGCTTCTCCTCGTAGCCGGTGACCTCGACAGAATCGTCAATGCGGACATCCTTGAGTGTGGCCGTCCGACCATTGATCATGATTTCGGCATCCGGAGCCAGTTTGCCACTCAGCTCCATCTCCTTTTGCTGCTGTTCGATGTAGAACGAACCGGTGACGATCTCCGATTCCGGATCGATGGAAACCACGCGTCCCTTGAGATGCCGAACCTTGGGCGCGTCAGACTTGTCCTTGCAGCCGGCCCCAACGCACGCGATAATTGATGCCAAAATGAATATTTTAAAGCTTTGAGATATCTTCATGTGATCTCCTCTCTTAATGAGCTTACCTGTCGCGGCGCAATCTAGCGGTGCTACCCGGGAAATGCAATCCCGGAAACCACTTCCTGGGCCTGTGGGCTGTTTTGACACCTGCCTGGATGCCCGTATGATTAGGCGCCATTGGCGCGTTTACAGTTCCCCAGATGACCTGGCGCGGATTAAGAGCATGGACAGCCTACGGCGAAAACGGCACGGACTCCGGTTTTTGGCCGGCGGATGGATGGTGGTTTTTATCCTGGCGGGAACGATCTCCGCTCAGGAACAGCCGGTAACCACGGCACCGGCGGGGCCTGTCTCTCCCTATGACGGCCTGATGATCCGGGAATTGACCATCACCGGCCTGCAGACCATTGATGAAGCCTACGTCCGGAATCAGATTACCAGCCGGGCCGGCGCTCCCTTCTCCCAGGCCACCGTCCAGCGCGACGTGAGCCGTCTGCTCCAGAAGGGCTACTTCCTCGACGTGCAGGCCCAAACCGAACCCGTGGATGGCCAGGTTCGCCTCACCTTCAGGCTGGCCGAGAAGCCCAAGGTTGCCGCCATCGAGTTCGTCGGCAATCGCAAGTTCAAGCCCAAGGACATGATCGAGGTCTTGCCCTTCGGCGTCGGTGATGCCCTGGATCTCTACGACGTCCGCCGTGGCGCCGAAGCCATTGAGCGGCTGTACCGCGAAAAGGGTTACGCCTACGTAGAAGTGTCCTACGACGAAGCGCTCCTCGAAAGTCAGCGCCGCGTCGTCTACAACATCACCGAGAATCAGCGCGTCCGCATCCGCAGCATCCGCACGGAGGGCAATACCGCCTTCAGCGAACGCGAGCTGGAACGCCAGATTGCCAGCAAGACCTACTTCCCCATCTTCCGCACGGGTGAGTTCGATCCTGAACGTGCCGAGCGCGACGCCGCCACCCTCCAGCAGTATTACCGCGACCGTGGCTATCTTGACGCCGAGGTCGGATACGAGACCCAGTTCCTGGACGTGGCCCGCGAGCGCCTCCGGCTGATCTTCCGCATCAACGAAGGCGTCCTCTATCACGTGAAGGACATTCACGTCACCGGCAACAACGTCTTCACCACCGATGAGATCATCGCCTGCATGCGGCTCAAGGTCGGCGAACCATTCAACAACATTCGGCTCCAGGAGGATGTGCGGAAGCTGGTTGAAGAGAGCTACGGCGCTCAGGGTTACATTGAGGCCCGGGTTGTGCCGAGCTGGGTGTTCGCCGAGGAACCCGCCCAGGTCATTGTGACGCTCACGATTGACGAGGGCGGTCAGTTTTACGTGGGTCACATCGAGGTCAACGGCAACTTCCGCACGCAGGAGAAGGTCGTTCGTCGCGAGCTGCGTTTCGAGCCTGAGCAGATCTACAACCTGCCGGAGACGCGTCGGGCTGAGAAACGTCTGCGTGACACCGGCCTGTTCACCGAGGCCAACATCGCGCCGGTGGTTCCGCCTGAGGGTCAGCCCAACGTCCGCGACGTGGTGGTCAACGTCAAAGAGAGCGACCGCACCACCCAGTTCATCGCGGGCGTAGGCGCCAGCAGCGACGCCGGCATCGTCGGCAACATCGTGCTGGAGAACACCAACTTCGACATCACGGACCGGCCCCGGACCTGGGGCGAGTTCTTCCGCGGCCGGGCGTTCCGTGGAGCCGGTCAGACCGCCCGGATCCAGTTTGAGCCGGGCACCGAGTTTACCCGCTTCCGCATGGACTTCCGCGAGCCGTGGCTCTTCTATCGGCCTATCGGCTTCAACACCAGCTTCTATCTCTTTGAACGCGAGCGCGACGCCTACGACGAGCAGCGCATCGGCGGCAACGTCAGCTTCGACCATCGCTTTGAGAGAGGACCGCTGGCCAACTGGACCGGCGAAGTCGCCTTCCGGGCCGAGTACGTCATCGTGGATGACGTCGAGGGGTTCGCGGCGCGCGATATCCGCGATGTCGAGGGTGGCAGCTATCTGTCCAGCGTAAAGCTCTCGCTGCTCCACGATACCACCGACAGCCGGTTTGATCCCAGCCGTGGCCATCGCTTCCGTGTATCCTGGGAACAGGCCGGGGCCATGGGCGGCAGCTATTTCTTCTCCAAGATCACCAGCGACTTTGTCCAGCATTTCACCATCACCACCGACGAGCAGGATCGCAAGAGCGTCCTGTCCTTCCGTGCCAATGTCGGACAGATTCTGGGCGATGCTCCCGTCTTCGAACGCTTCTACGCCGGCGGCATCGGCTCCTTCCGCGGGTTTGACTTCCGCGGCATCAGTCCGCGCGACGGTCTCCGGCACAACCGTGTGGGCGGCGATTTCATGTTGCTCACCGGCGCGGAATACTCCTTTCCGCTCTTTGCCAAGGCCGTGCGGGGCGTCACCTTCCTGGATATGGGCACCGTGGAGCGCGACTTCGGCATCAACAGTTGGCGCGTCGCGGTGGGCGCCGGCATTCGCCTCACGCTGGACATCTTCGGCACCGTGCCGATGGAGTTCGACGTGGCCTTGCCCGTTGCCCGCGAAGACGAGGACAACGATCGGATCTTCAGCTTCTTTGTGGGTCTGCCCTTCCTGTGATAGCAGGGCGTAGCCAGGAGAGGCGAAACGAGGTTCGGTGCCGGCGGCTTGCGGAATTTTCGCGCTCCGCGCTGCCTCCGGAATGCCATGCGCCCCGGGCGGGAATGCAAAGACCGAAAACCGATCCCCAGTGGATGAAATTCCGGTCGGAGCCGCTGGATCACATGCGCATTTAGCTTTTTTTACTTTTATCTTGCCTTCATGAAGATCCAGTGGTATATTGCTAGAGAAGGAACAGGTCGAAAGCTTTCATAACGTCGCGTTGCAAGGTCTAAGCGCTTTCAAGGCATGCGGTTTGGATGGCCGCAAGACGCTTTGTTTTGTCGTCAGATTATCTGAAGTGTTCTCGACAAGGCTATGTTGACGCCTTGGGGGAGGTTTTTTTCGCGCGGTTTTTCCGCGCGCGAGCCCCTGTAATCCCCGATGGGCACCTTGAGTGTTGACGAGGTTTTTCGCCCGCTTGGAGATCGGGGAAAGAGGCAACGAGGCGGGCCCCGGGACAGACCCGTGGCCCGTCTTGCTTTGGGGAGGTGCGTCCGCTCAATAAAACAAGACCGCTGTCCCTACGCTTGGACACCGGCCTGGAAATTACAATAATGAGGATCCGGGCTCGCCGTTACCCGGATCCTCCAAGCCAGGCTGTTCGCTCGTCAGAGCGAAAACCCACAGCCTCTAACCAAGTATCGTGTGGACGGGAAGGCGGCTTTAGATCAGTTTCGCTCCGGCTGTTGAGATTAAGGCGAATAAAACCGGCGGAAAGCCGGCGATCCGGGGGCAAAACGTTACAGCGGCGGAGGTTGGATCACCTGGATGTAGTCCTGATCGTCGGTTCCCAGCCCCCGCTGGGCGGCCGCATGTACGTGCGGAATGTGCGCTTGATCGTCACCGATGGGGGGAAGCTTCGCCCGGGCCCGTTGCTCGTTAAGCAGGTCGATGCCCGTTGCGTCAGCGGCCACAGGGTCGGTGCTGACGATCAGGCCCGCGTGTGTCCAGACTCCCTCCGGGACCACGGTGGGCCCGCCCTGGTATACCACCCGCAAGGCATTGACGATGTGGATGCGCAGTTTCGAGCGGATCTGATCCAGGGCCACGATATCCCCCACGTAAGGCGCGCAACCATTTCCGTGATACCTGGCTGGCCGGCGAATGAAGGCATGAGAGAGGTTCTTGAGGCATCCGCTCATGCCCGCGATGTTGTGGGTCTTGAGGAAGGGCACGTTAATCAGGGCCGTGACTTCCTGGAGCACGGCCGAGAGTTCTTCCGCGCCGCTGCCGAAGGAAACCGCCGTACCGCTCCAGCCGAACACCGGCCGCTTTGTCTTCAGCTCCCGGGTCAGGCGGTGGGGGGCCTCGATCAACATGACGCGTTCGGGGGCGAACCCGGCGCGCTTCAGAGAACTAACCAGCGCGGTGGCCATTGGCAGGGTGGTGCCCAGTTCGTTGGCGCCGACCTGGTTGAACTTGATGCCGATGACGTCATCGGGCTTGAGCAGCTTCCGCCAGGCGTCCACGGCGTTGTTCTCGCCGGTGGTGATCCGCAATCCTTCCTCGATCATCTCGCCCAGCAGGGTCATGTGGCTCTTAGGGCCGTCGATGACCTCTTTCCGTACGACGTGGGCGACGATTGACTTGATCCTGGGGTCGATGGGGCCGATGCTGGGCAGTGCCCTTGTGGCGGGCAGTGTGGCGGCTACGTCCCCATCCAGCGCAACGGCCGATTTCCCGACCAGGTGCGCGAAAGCTGCGCCGGCCGTGAGCCCGCCGACTTTTTGAAGGAATTCTCTGCGGCTCTTGCACCGCGCAGCGCCGGGCGGGTCAGTAGCCCCGAATGCCTTCTGAGCCCTGAAGCCTGAACCCTGAACCCTGAACCGTTTTTCCCTCATTGACTCCACCGGCCTACACCCCCTATATGTATCGGCGGCGTCGGCAGTTGGCCTCAGTTTATTGACGAGTGGTGGTACGCTATGGCGGCAGCAGGATCGGATCGTCTGGCTCGGATTCGTAAGACCCTTCAGGAGCATGGCCAGGAACATCTTCTGGCGCATTGGGATACGCTGAATGACGAGCAGCGCGGGGCGCTGCTGGCTGACATCGAGCAGGTGAATTTTTCGGCTCTGACCCAACTGGTTGAGCGCAACGTTCGCAGGCAAGAGCCTTTCCCGCTCCCGCACGATATACAGCCGGTGCCCTTCTACCCCGCTCAGCCGGGCATCGATCTGGTCGGCAAGTACGCGGATGCAATCAAACGGGGCACCTCGCTCATCCGTCAGAACAAGGTGTGTGGCTTTACCGTGGCGGGCGGGCAGGGCACGCGCCTGGGCTTCGACGGACCCAAGGGGGCGTTCCCCATTTCGCCGGTCAAGAACAAGCCGCTTTTTCAGCTTTTCGCCGAGTACATCCGCGGTACGAACCGTCGCTACGGCTCGGATCTGACCTGGTACATCATGACCAGCCCGCAGAATGATGCCCAGACCAAGGCCTTCTTCGCGGAGAACGGCTACTTCGGCATGGATCCCAAGCGGGTTCGTTTCTTCCAGCAGGGGGTTATGCCCGCTTTCTCCCCTGAGGGCAAAATCCTGCTTGACCAGAAGCATCGGATTGCTTTCTCTCCCGATGGCCACGGCGGCAGCCTGCTGGCCCTGCGGAACTCCGGCGCGCTGGCCGAAATGGCGGAGGCGGGCGTGGAGTACATCAGTTACTGGCAGGTGGACAATCCCCTGGTCAAGGCTATTGATCCGCTTTTTATCGGACTGCACGATCTGACCGGCTCCCAGATGTCCAGCAAGACCATTCCCAAGGTGGACGACTTGGAGCGCGTCGGCAACTTCGTGGTTGGCGATGGCCGTACCATGGTCATCGAGTACTCTGATCTGCCTGACGAACTGGCTCATGCCCGCAACGAGGCCGGCACACGCAAATTCGACGCCGGCAGTATTGGCATCCATGTTTTGAGCCGCTCCTTTGTGGAGGAGCTGACTGCCGACGCCTCGCACTTTGGCCTTCCCTGGCACCGGGCCATCAAGAAAGTGCCTTACGTGGATGCCTCCGGCCGGCGTGTGGAGCCGACCAGTCCCAATGCCGTCAAGCTCGAGGCTTTCATCTTCGATGCCATCCCGCTGGCCCGGAACCCCTTGGTCCTCCAGACCTCGCGGGCCGAGGAGTTCAGCCCGGTCAAGAACGCCACCGGTGTGGACAGCGCCGAAACCTCCCGGCGCGACATGAACCGCCGGGCGGCCGCCTGGCTGGATGGGGCCGGTTATGATGTGCCCCGTAAAGCGGACGGTGAGCCGGACGGGCTGTTTGAGATCAGCTCGCTGTTGGCCCTCGATGCCGGTCATCTGCGCGAGGTGATGCTGAGTCCGCCGACCATCCGCGCCGGCCAGGCGCACTACTGGGAATAAGGCCCTGAAAGAAACGCAGACGGCGGAGGATTAGGCACCGCCTCTGGTTTGGTGCGCTCGGGCAGGTAGGGTGAAAACTTGTTAGAAATTCCTTACGTCCGAATACTGTTGAGCCATTGAAATTATCCTGGCCAGTGGTACACTGACGGCGGCCCGTCTCAGTTCGTCTCTGACTGGATCTGATACGCGAAAAATGTAGGGCCTGTCGGTTCACGTTTGCTGAAGGGGTTGAGGTATCGTCATGAATCAACCAGATAAAGGCACGCTTCTGATCGTTGATGATGAGGCTCTCAAACGAGCAACCTTGGACATTGAATTGAGCGCGGCCGGCTATCGCGTTTTGCAGGCACCGGATGCCGCAACCGCTTTGCAGTATATGGAAGAACAGTCGGTGGACGTGGTGATCACCGACTGGCGGATGCCGGAAATGGACGGCATCCAGTTGCTTGAGCAGATTAAGACCCGCTGGCCGCACGTCCATGTCATGCTGATGACTGCGTACGGTACGGTTGATTCGGCCGTGCGGGCTATGAAGAACGGGGCCTGTGACTATCTGACCAAGCCTTTCGCGGCCGAGGCCCTCCTCAGACGGCTGGAGCAGTTGCGGTCGCCAAACGGAACCGAGGGGGATAGTGCCCCAACCAGCGAGGAAGCCGCACCGGCCGTGGCCGGCGAGACAGCCACAGCTACCGCGGAAGGCCAGGATGCCGGGGCCGATGTGGTTTGCGGCATCAACTTCAAACTGCCCGAGGCGGTCGCGGGCGTGGAAAAATCGTTGATCGACGCGGCTCTCCGCCGGGCGGCCGGCAACCAGGCCAAGGCGGCCCAGTACCTGGGGATCCCGCGGACGACGCTGCGCGACAAGCTGGCGAAATACGGCCTGACCAGCGAGCCGGTCCGGTCGCAGGTGAGCTGAACCCCCCAAAAACTTAATCGCGGGGAGATGGTCTATGCCCATAACGGCCGGCATTTAAGCCGGCCTATGGGCTTTCTGTTTGGATGAGTGACGGCTGTCCGTCTTTCGGGGACGGATGGTCTTGACAGTCGCTTGGTGTATATTGAAGATGGAATGATTCCGGGGTGTGGCCGGGCTGGCGCGAGTCCGGCGGCTTCCCCTGTTGGCCGACCCCCCGGCGTCCGGCCAGTGGGCCGCGTGACCACCGTGGACATTCGTTGGCTCTCTTTCGAAAGGCCGTATATGACGCGAAGAAGGGCGTTTACCCTGATCGAAGTATTGGTGGTTGTGGCCATTATCGGGTTGTTGGTCGCCATCGCCGCGCCCTCGATTTCGGAAGCCCGGCGGATCAGCAAGCGTACGTTCTGCGCCCACAGCCTCCATCAGATCGGCGTTGGGCTCGAATCGTACCTGAGCTCCAGAGGCAAGGACGTTTTCCCCTATCTGTGCAGGATGCCGTCCTATGCCGAAGCCACCACCCCATCGGGCAGCCAGCGTCTCCTTTCGCTGCCGGAAGGTCTTGCGCCGGAACTGGGCGCCAAGAGCAAAGTGTTTGAGTGCCCGGCGGATATCGTGACAGAATCCCCTATGGCCTCTATGGATGGTCCGACCCCGCCGGTTCCGTTTGGGCCGCGGGTCGGTGGCCGCTGGTTCGATTCGGAAGGAACCAGCTACGAATGGACCGAGCAGGCCAACGGGCTCCATCGCCGCACCAAGAAAGTCACCTGGCGTGACATTCCCATTCCCCTGAAAGATTTGCCCATTGTCTTTGATTTCGAGCCGTTCCACGGCACTCCGAGGCAGAGAGGCCGGTCGAACACGCTGTATGCCGATCTGCGGGTGGTAACGGATTAGAAAGCTCATATTTGTCACCTGGAGGAGCCGCAACTCCGCGCCTGGCCTGAGGTGGTTTGAGGAATCCAGAGGCACGATCAGATGGCGAAAGTGAAGAGCAGGCAATCGCAGAAATCGTTTGAATGGCGAGATCTCTTCGAAGGTCCGCGCAAGTGGTTTGTGATTACTCCGGCGTGTTTGTTGCTGGTCGCGGGAGGGTGGTGGGCTTATGTGAGTCTGACCGCCTTGCCGCCGGCGGAAGTGAGCAAGGGCGCGAGCGTCGAGGAAGTGGTAAACTATGTCAGTGATCCTCGCGGTTTGATCCGCTTGTCGGTGCCCCAACGCGAGCAGTACCTCGTGCGGACCTGGCAGGCCTACGCCCAGAGCACCCCGGAGCAGCGGGCGCGGCTGATGCAGCAGATTGATCGCATGACGCCCAACCAGCAACGGGTGTTCGCCGAGGCGGTCACTGGTGTTGTGAAGCATCATGTTCTCGAGGGGGCCAACCAGTACAGGCGGCTTCGAACGGCCAGTGAGAGGCAGCGTTTTGCCCAGCAGTTCTACAACGATTTTCAGAAAATGCGCAACGAGGTGACCGGCGCGGGCACGCTGGCGCCGGGTATGAACGTGACCAAGCCACTGGCGGCCGTTGCCCCGACCAAGAGCGAAGATCTTCAAAAGGTGTTGATCACGCAAACCACGCCCGCCGAGCGAGCCAAAGCGGGGCCGTTCGTTGAAAAACTGGTGGACATTCATAAGCAGGAAATCCTGCAGAAGGTCCACGGCGGCTGATGGCCGGTTGAATGGTGGGGTTTGGCAGCGGGAACAATTCGAGAAGAACGGTTGGCATGTGCCTGCAACCGTCGCTTCTCGTTTTTTCTTTACATCGCTAAGGCCTCGAACACCAGCCGATGGAAGTGCTCTTCGATTCGGCGGATCTCCCAATTTTCACCTGCGCCGCGACGGGTTTTTAACTCGTTCGCGGCGTTTGTGTAGATGATGTCGAACGGTCTGCCCTCGCTTCGCCGGTGTTCGAGCCAAGTGAGCAGCCGGGCTTCATCGGTCTTCGGATGGCTCCTTGGTTTTCGCCACGCGACCAGGACGCGCTCGCCGGCAGGTGTCGTGCCCTCAACCCATCGAATGCCAGCGGCTTCGTCGTTCCGCATGCGGTGCACGCGCAGGCCCAGCAGATGATTGAACGTCTCCACGTGTGCTAACGTCCACGGTTCCCCCTCGGCGAGGGGCGCGTTCCGTTCGGGCAGGGGGTCTTCGCAGGGTTCCAGCCGGAGGTATTTGAAGGCATGGCGAATGCCGTCCCGGGCCAGCGGGCGCCCGTGCTTCCATTTCGTGGTATAGACCACCCGCTGGATGCGCGTGCGCAGAAGGGCATCCAGGGATTCGCTCGATTCCACAAGGATATATCGCCGTCGACCATTGTCGGAGCGATTGAGATGGATGACCGCGTGCGCGGTGCTCCCTGAGCCGGCGAAGAAATCGAGGACGGTGATATCGGCACGGGATGCTTCCGACGGGTGGGCATCCTTCGGGGGGCGGGCATCCTTCGGAGGGCGGGCATCCTGCCCGCCTGATATGGTGAGAAATGAGCGCATCGGAGCGAGCTCGGGTCCATGTGCCCTCGCTTGCGCTTCTGGCTCAGAAGGCGAGCAAGATGCCCGCCCCCCGACACAAGATGCCTGCTCCCTGACATTGGGCGAGACTTCTGCCCCTCTTGAGGCGGGCAGGATACCCGCCCACCCAGCGGGAGGCACGCCGCTGTTTCTCAAGGCGGGCAAGGTGCCCGCCCTCCCAGAGGGGCTGGCCCTCCCGGGGGTGGAGAAGCGGATGCGGTCCGCGATGAGCAGCTCGTCCTTGGGGTTGCAGAAGCAATCGCATCCGAGGATGTGCCGCAGCCGCTTCATGGCCGCCCGGCCATCCCGATAGAAGACGCTGTTGGGTGCCTGATGCTCGTTGGCGTGGAGGTAGACCTTGGCGCAGGGCACGCGGGTTTCGTCCTTGCCGAAGTGTACTAGGCCGGCGCGAATGGCCTCGGCCATGCGCTCGGGGGTCGGGTACATCCAGCCGCGTGAGGGCACTTTGCACGGCCGGCCAGTCACCGGGTGCAACACCTCGTAGCGCGGGCCGCCGCCGCCCGGCCAGGAGATATTGCCGGGGTGGTACACGCCGCCGGCGTCGATGCGGTGATAGTGTTTGTGTCGGCGGGCGGGGTGGTTGTCGGGCAGGCCGTTGAACCACTGACGTAACTTCCGCGACGCCTGCGCGTAATCGCCCTTGCATTGCCGAACCAGTGCGCGGGCCTTGCTGTAGATGTCGTCGATGCCTTCCTTGCGGATCCGCCACGGGAGGCCCTTGCCGGCCGGGCCATCGAGGTCTTTCACGTAGCAGAGCATGTACTCGTGCGAGACAGAGACCAGCTTGGAGTCGTTCTTCCGGCCGGCCTCCCAGACGAAGGTGGCGACGAAATCATCCGGCGAGAAGATTTCGGAGAGCAGCAGCTCCAGCCGGGCCTGCTCGTTCTCGTCGATGCTGACGAAGCAGGGGGCGCCGGGCTTGAGCAGCCGATGGGCGATGCGGAAGCGGTTTTCCATCAGCGTCAGCCAGTGGGAGCGGGGGTAGCGGTCGTGGTAGGGCAGGTCTGTGCCGCCGGTGTTGTACGGCGGGTCGGTGTAGATGCAGTCGATGGCATTGCGGTAACGCGGCTCGAGCAGGTTGAGGGCGTGGAAATTGTCAGCGTGGATCACGAGGCCGTCGAGGGTTTCGTCGAGGTCGTCGAATGAGCCGAGCAGCCGGTCGGTGAAGCTTGGATCGAACAAGCGCGTGTCGAGCATGAGGTGGGGATGGGCTTCGAGAAACGCGACGGAGAGCGGCTCTGAATAGTCCGGCTCGATCTCGTCAATGTGGTACAGCCGGACCCACTCGGCACGCTGAGCGTCATTGGCGGCAATTTCGGGATAAAACTCGCGGGGCACCAGGTCCAGCGTGAAGCAATAGTGGGCTTCCAGGACGAGCTTTTTCTTGAGCCAGGCCCGCTTCTGGCGTTCCTGGGCTTGCGCGATGAGCTCAATGAGCTGCAGGCCGGCCGAGCGCAGGGTCTGAATACGAGCCAGCCCGTCTTCCAGACTCTTTGGATCGTTGAGCCAAAGATAGCGGTCTTTCAGGAAGCGATCGAATTCTCGTTGGAGGACGCCGCTCGCGTCCGGATGGATAAAGCGATGGCCGGAGGGAGTCTGGATGCAGTACTGACCGCGGTGTGGCCAGGTCAGATGCACGTCCGCCTGTTCGGATACCGACGGACAGGACAGGCCGTGCGAATCGCAGCATGCTCGAAAGAACGGCAGCAGGTCAGCGATGACCTCCTCATCCAGCCCGGCAAGGATTGATTCGAGGGAGACAGACGCGGTGGTTGTTGAACCTGCCCTCCTGGACCCCTCTTTGTTCAGGGGAGACAAGGTGGGGGAGGCAGTAGTGTCAGGCGAGGCGGGCAAGATGCCCGTCCCCTTGGGAGGCAGCGTGACTAAAGGCGCCAGAATGCGCCGCAGTTCATCACAGGCAGTGGGCGGAGAGGGCCGCATGCCGGCGAATGATAACGCGTGCGAACGGGAGCACCAAAACCTGATTAAATCGTGAATCCGGGTTCGAAGAACCTGGGCCACCCGCCGATCCATCCACGCGATTCTTGAACAGGACGGCACGTATCAGACTGCGCCGAGCATGCTGCATGTAGCTGGTCGTCCGTTTCGGTTTACTTGAATCAGGGCAGCAGGAACAACCGTCCCTCGCCGGCGTCGAGTGAAAGCTGCAGGCCGTCCATGGCCGGACTGTCGTCGCGCAGGGGGATTTCCTGGCCGGTCTCCTGGTCCACCTCTCGGATTGCCGCCGTGTCCCCGCGGAATTTCACTGTCGGCCAGGCCGTATACGCGAAGCGATAGTTGTTGAGCATGACAGCCCGCCGGCCGTCCTGGTGGGTGAACACGCCCACGAGGTAATCGCCGTCGGTGAGCGATCGGATCGGGGAACCCTTAAGGATCTCAGCGGCCTTTTCCCCGGGTTTGATCCGGTGCACGGCCGTGCTGGTGAGCTTCATCAGTGTTGGGCCGAGCTTGCTGATGCGGGCGTTGATTCGCCGGGCCTGGTCGTAGTGGCGGGTGGGGCGGCCATCGACGGCGATGATGGCCCCGCCTTTGGGAAACTCACCACCCTGCGGCGTCCAGTAGCAGAAGTACATTACACCCTTGGCCCCGTAGGCCAGCGAGGTATAGATCTGCCAGGCCACCTGGGCCTCCGTGGGGTCGAAGTGCGGCCCGAAGGGCATGATATTGAAGAAGTTCCAGAAGGGGATGTTGGCCCTGAGCGCGTGCTTGCGGACAGTGTCGAGATTCTCGCAATAGCCGTCGCGGGCGTCCAGGTCCGGCCGCATGGCCGGGTAGTGGTCGAAGGAGAGCACATCCACGCCCACTTCGTCTACGAACCGGCGCACGTGCTCGTCGTAGGTGGGGACGCCCCACTGGGCCGGCGTTGCGTAGGTGGAGGGAAAGAGATTGATGTAGGCCAGTTTGCCCGGCCGGTGTTTGCGGAACTCTTTGACCTGTGCAGCGAGCGCGGGGAATTCGGCGGCGGTGGGCTCGTCCTTGAGCAGATAGCCCAGAACGACGGGGTGGTCAGGCGTTTGATCGACCGGTTGGCCGCCAGGCCGGACCAGGAGCTTGAGGCCGTACTTGGCGCAGAGCTCGATCTGGCGTGCGATCTGTTCGGGCGTGCGCGCTCCGAAGCCGCCCATGACCACGTTGAAGTGGGCGTCGGCGATGCGGCGATATTGGGTGTCCATGTCCTCGTTGGCGGGCGGGTCCACCCAGAAGCTGATGCAGAAGTCCTTCTGGATGAAACGAGCGGGGGCCTGTGCGTAGGCGCCCAGTGCTGAGAACAGACCCAAGGTGTAAGCGGCGGTCAGGAATGCGGCTCGCGTCGAGTGTTCCATTCTGCGTTCTCCATTCGGGTCATCTGGTCCGCGGACAGGCTTCTCATAACCGGGTTGGGTTGCGTCCGCAAGTCCTCTGGCGTCGGCGACATCGTGTGCGCCATCTGCAAAACCTGCAATTCTTGATCTCTCCACATAAAAACGGATAAGCAGAAACCGGCAGGAAGCTGTTGGGCCCGTCCCGTCGTCATATTTACATCAAGGAGTCTCCGATGCCCCCCACCAATCGTCGGATGATCATCTCATCGCGCTGGGCGCAGGTCGCCATTTTGACGTTTTTGATCGGGTTTACGACCCTGGGTTATCTGGCCTACTCCATGTACCAGGACCATCCGCCGATTCCGCAGCGCGTGGTTGCGCCGGATGGCCGGGTGGTCTTTGCCCATGACGACGTCATGGCCGGGCAGCACCTCTTTCAGAAGTACGGGCTCATGCAACTGGGCTCTATCTTCGGGCACGGCGCGTATCTCGGACCGGACTTCACCGCCCAGTATCTGCAATTCGCCGGCCGGGAGATGCTCGCGTTTCATCAAGAGCAGGGACGCAGCGAACCCGAGGCTCAGGCAGCCGTGCGCGAAGAGTTCAAGCGCAATGCATACGATCCGAAAACGCGCGTCTTGAGTTTCACCGCCGCCCAAACGCACGCGTTCGAGCGCATGGTCGATTTCTATCGCGACTGGTTCGGCGAGCCGGCCAAGCAGACGGGCCTGAATCGCCCTCATATTTCCGATCCGGACGAGATCCGGCGGCTCACCTCGTTTTTTGCATGGGCGGCGTGGGCGGCCAGCGCCGCGCGCCCGGGAGCGAGTTATTCCTATACTAACAACTGGCCTCCAGAGCCCCTGGCAGCCAATGAGCCCACACCCGACGCCCTGCTGTGGAGTTGCCTGAGCCTCATAGCCCTGCTGGGCGGAGTGGGCATCGTCCTGTTCGCCTTTGGGCGTTATAACGTGCTGGGTTGGCACCATGCGGCGGACGAGAGGCCTGGCGCCCTGATTCGTTTCCGCCCGCCCGAGCAGGTCAAGCTCACGCCTTCGCAGCGGGCCATGCCGTGGTATTTTCTGGTGGTCGGCGGCCTGTTCCTGCTTCAGGGACTGTTGGGCGGGGCCAACGCCCACTACCACGTGGAGCCGGAGGGTTTTTACGGCCTGGATCTGGCCCGCTGGTTCCCCTATAACCTGACCCGCACCTGGCATCTGCAACTGGCCCTCTTTTTCGTGGCTACCAGCTTTCTGGCCATGGGCATTTTCCTGGCCCCGATGATCGCCGGCGGCGAACCTCGTCACCAGGACAAGCTGGCCCTGGCGTTGTTCGGCGCGTTGGTGCTCGTGGTGGTCGGCAGTCTGCTGGGGCAACTGCTGAGCTACAAGGACGTGATTTCGCGCGACGGCCCGTGGTTCTGGGTGGGCGCGCAGGGCTGGGAGTATCTGGATCTCGGCCGGCTGTGGCAGATCCTGTTGATCATCGGGATGGTTCTGTGGGTGGTGATCCTGATTCGCGGGCTGTGGAACCGCCTGCCCGGCGAGCATCCCGGCAACATGCCCTGGCTGTTCCTGTACAGCGCCCTGTCCATTCCGCTGTTCTATGCGGCCGGCGTGGCTTTCTGGAAGGACACCAGCTTCTCGGTGATAGAGTTCTGGCGGTTCTGGGTGGTGCATCTGTGGGTGGAGGATTTCCTCGAACTGTTCACCACGATCATGGTGGCGTACATCTTCGTCTTACTGGGGGTGGTCCGGCCGACGGTCGCGACGGCCGTTATCTACCTGGACATCATCCTGTATTCGGTGGGCGGGGTCATCGGCACCATGCACCACATGTATTTCAACGGCGCGCCCGCCCAGCACATGGCCCTGGGGGCGTTTTTCTCGGCCATGGAGGTCATTCCGCTCGTACTGCTCACGTATGAGGCCTGGCATTTCATACGCTTGGGCGGCATCCGCCAGGGCCAGTCTGCGTTCACGGCCAGCACGGCGGAGTTTCCCCACAAGTGGGCGGTGATGTTCCTCATCGCGGTGGGTTTCTGGAACTTCCTGGGCGCCGGCGTGTTCGGGTTCCTGATCAACCTGCCCATCGTGAGCTACTACGAGATCGGCACGGCCCTCACCGCCAACCACGGGCACGGAGCCATGATGGGCGTCTACGGCATGCTGGCCATCGGGTTCCTGGTGTTTGTGGCCCGTTATTTCGTCCCGCGCGACAAGGGCAGCGACCGGGCCATGGCCATTTCGTTCTGGAGTCTGAACATTGGCCTGGCCTGGATGCTGTTCGTAAATCTCGTGCCGCTGGGGATCGTGCAACTCCACGAGGCCCTGGAGAAGGGTTACTGGCACGCCCGGGAGATCGAGTTCTACCGGGGCCGGACGGTGCAGATCATCGAGTGGCTGCGCATGCCGGGGGATGTGCTGTTCATCGTGGGAGGGATTTTGCCGGTGGTGTACCTGGGCGTGCGGATGCTCAAGCACCGTCACCGCCCCGGAGAGATCGAGCCGGGGCGGCAGGCGGAGCTGTTTGTCGAGTCGGCGGCGACTTCGGCGTAACGTTCCATGGTCGTGCGGCCAAATGTCTGGCAGGCCCACCAGCGCGCAAAGTCATCCAGTGGTTACATGTCACGCCACCGGTAGCGGCCAGGCTCTGCATCGGCCGTTCTCCCCTGCACCGTCTTGGTGTAGCGGCCGGGCTCCGTACCGGCCGTTTCCCATACTCTCTGTGCCGGCCGTTGGCCGGACAAACAAAACGCATGCTTTCTGTTTTGTAGGCGGGCAAGATGCCCGCCCTCCTGCACGGGCAAGATGCCCGCCCCCCCTGTGCCGGCGAGACGCCGGTGCCACACTGATGGTTCACCCGCGAGAAGCCGGTGCTACCCAGCACGGCCCAAGAGGCGTGGCCCACAAGCCGTGGGGCAGAGGTGGTGCTGGAACGCACCGGTTGCCGGGCTGGCAAACTCCGCTCCTACCCGCTATAACTTTCCTCATGTCAAGGACTTCTCTACGACGTATCGGCATTCTTACCGGCGGTGGCGACTGCCCCGGCCTGAACGCGGTGATCCGGGCCGTGGCCAAGACGGCCATGTTCCAGTACAAGCTGGAGGTCTTCGGCATCGAGGACGGCTTCCTCGGACTCATTGAGAACCGCATCCATCCCCTGTCGGTCGACGATGTCTCCAACATCCTGACCCGCGGCGGGACCATCCTGGGCACCAGCAACCGCGCCAATCCGGCCCGCTTCGCCGTCGGCAAGGACGCCGATGGCAACCCCATTTTCGAGGACGTCACGCCCCGCGTGCTCCAGCACGCCCGCGAGCACGGGCTTGACGCCATCATCTGCATCGGCGGCGACGGGACCATGACCGGGGCGGCCGGCCTGGCCGCTCATGGGCTGCGCTTCGTCGGTGTCCCCAAGACCATCGACAACGACCTGATGGGAACGGATATCACCTTCGGCTTCCAGACGGCCGTGTCCATCGCTACCGAGGCCCTGGACCGCATTCACACCACCGCCTCCAGCCATCACCGTGTCATGCTGGTGGAGATCATGGGCCGGAATGCCGGCTGGCTCACGCTCCATTCGGGGCTGGCCAGCGGGGCCGATGTCATCCTCATCCCTGAAATCCCATACGATCTGGCCAAGGTCGGCGCCGCCTGCGTGGCCCGCAGCAAACGGGGCAAGGCCTTTACCATCATTGCCGTTTCCGAAGGGGCCCGGCCGGTCGGCGGCAAGCAGGTCATCCAGAAAATCGTCAAGGACAGCCCCGATCCCGTACGTCTGGGGGGCATCAGTCAGGTCCTTGCTGAGCAGATCGAACAGGAGTTTGGTCTGGAATGCCGAGCCACCATTCTGGGCCATGTGCAGCGGGGAGGCACGCCGGTCGCCTTTGACCGCGTCCTGGCTACCCTGTTTGGTCACAAGGCCCTGGAATTGGCCTTGGCTGGTGAGTTTAATCAACTGGTGGTCATGCAGAGCGGCCGGATTACCAGCGTTCCATTTGAAACGGTGGCCGGCAAGCAGCGGCTGGTGCCTGTCGATCATCCACTCATCGAGGCGGCAAGAGGCGTGGGAACAAGTTTCGGAGATGAATAGTTCCCGGTTACCAGTTTCGAGTAACCAGCAGCCGTTCTTCTTGACCGCAAACTGGGCACTGGCAACTGGAAACCTCTATGTGGCTTTGGCTTGCGATCTTGTTGCTCGTCAACTACGCGCTGGCGTTGTGGGCGGTTGTGTCGGTGTTGCGCCTGCCACGTGAGCCGCGGGCCATGTTGTCCTGGGTCCTGGCCCTGCTGCTGCTGCCGGGGTTGGGGCTGTTCCTCTTCTTTTTTCTGGGCGAGCCACGACTTCAGCGGACCCGCCGCCGTCGCCGTCGTCGTCGGGCCCAGCTTGCTCAGTCGCTCTCGCTCAAGTTCGAGTCCGTTCATGCGGCCCACGTGGCCCGCATCCCTGTCCCGCTGGAGTCGGGCATCTCCCGGCTGATCTATCTAGCCACGCGCGTCAGCGCCCACCATCCCACCCAGGGCAACCAGGTGACCATCTTCCACGACGCGGAGAAAACCTTCTCGGCACTGGAAGAGGCGGTCAAGGCCGCCACCCATCACATCCATATGCAGTATTACATCTGGAACCCGGACGCCACGGGACAGGCCATGGCCGAGCTGGTGGCCGCCAAGGCCCGCGAGGGCGTGCGCTGCCGGCTGCTGCTGGATTTCGTGGGCTGCTGGTCGCTGACCCGCGAGATGACCCGGGGGCTGCGCAACGCCGGCGTGGACGTGGCCTTTTTCATGCCGGTCATTCCCTGGCGCGGAAGCTGGCGGGTCAACTTCCGCAATCATCGTAAGATCGTGGTGGTGGACGGCAGGATAGCGTTTACCGGCAGCCAGAACATCGGCGATGAGTATCGCGGCCGGCGCACGAAACTCGGACCGTGGCGCGACACCCACATGCGCATCTGCGGCCCCGCCGTTCACGATCTCCAGGAGGTCTTCGTCGAAGACTGGAACTATACGACCAAGGAAGATCTCGTCGCCGATGAATACTTCCCCATGCTGGAGGCCGCCGGCGACCAGGTTGTGCAGGTTATTCCCTCAGGCCCGGATGGGCGGACCGAGGTGATGCACCAGCTCCTCTTCGCGGTCATCGGGGCCGCTCAGCATTCGATCTGCGTGATCACGCCTTACTTCGTGCCGGATGCGGCCATGATCCTGGCCTTCCAGGCGGCCGCCTATCGCGGTGTGCGCGTGCAGATCATTCTGCCCACGCGCAACGACCAGATGATCACCTTGTGGGTCGCACGCGGTTATTACCAGGACCTGTTGCGGGCCGGGGTGGAGGTGTACGAATACGACTACGGCATGCTGCATTCGAAGGTCGTGGTCATGGACCAGGCCTGGGCCATGGTCGGTTCGGCCAACATGGACGAGCGCAGCTTCCGCCTTAATTTTGAGCTGACCACCATCCTCTATGACGCCGGCCTGGCCCGTGAGTTGTACGCCGATTTTACCACCCTGCGGGCCAAGTCCCGGCGGGTCAAGGTGGACGACGTCAAGAACTTCACCTTCACCGAGACGCTCAAGATCGGCCTGGCCCGCATGGCCTCGCCGCTGCTGTAACACGGGCCTGCTGCCCGTGGCTTCGTTACGGCACTGGTTTCCCACCCGCCATCCAGAGTTCACAGACGGATCAGGGGGGATGCCACTCGAATCGTGAAGGGCAGGCGCAGCGGCGTGTCGCCGCCTACGATCGCCTGCAGATCGACGCGTCCCGGCGGGGCATTCTCCGGCACGCGAAGTACGTATGCGCCGTCGCCCGTGGCTTCCGGCCTTGCCCAGCCGTGCGGCAGGTCCCATTCCTGCGCCGGCTGCGAGATGCTCACCGTCAGGGTGTTGCCCGGGCGGACGCTCTGCGGATCGACGGTCAGACGAACGGGCGCATCCACCGGCCGGAAGACGAACCCTGGCTTCCCGCTGATGAACACGGGAAACCCGGTATCCAGGGTCACGGTGAGCTGTTGACCCCGGCGCTGCGGCGTCGCCGGCTGGCCAACACCGTCAACGATGCGGACTTCCGCATCCGTTTCGAACGTCAAGAGCCGGCCGGATTCAGGCGAGCAGGCCGCCACGACGTCGCGCTGGCCGTCGCTGAAGCGGAAGGCGTAGGCGTCGGGGCCGAGGTCGATTCGCTCCTTGACCTTCATCCCGCCCAGCGTCCGGCAGACCGTGGCCACCGCGCGGTAGGCCGGCTTAAGACGGAAGTCGCTGCGGACCAGGCCGAAGTTCTGTTCGCCTTCGAAGGGGTCGGGGCCGTCGTTGCGGAAATCGTACCAGGCGATGTTGCGAACCGCTCCGCTGGCCGTGGAGGCCAGGTAGACGCGGGCGGCCAGGGAGGCCTGGCGGCGTTCGCTGTAGCCGGTGATGAGCTGGCTGGGGAAGCCGATTTCGGTGATCCACACGTCGCGGCCGTCCACCAGTTTCCGGGTGTTCTGAAGCTCCTCGATGTAACGCAGGTCGAGCAGGGCGCCGCGATAGGGATGAATGGTGAGGGCGTCAAACTTGCCGCCCTTGTCCATCACCATCTTGATGAACGCGGCATCAATGCCCGAAGTTGAGCAGCCCAGCACGACGGCTTCCGGGTCTTCGGCCTTGACCGCCTCGTAGGCCTGGGTGAGCAGTTTGGCATACAGCTCCTTGGGACCGGTCCAGAAGAAGATGTTGGGCTCGTTCCAGATCTCCCAATACTTGATCCGGTCCTTGTAGTGGCGGACGACCTGTCGAACCCAGCGGCAGTAGGCGTCGATGCCCTCCTGGGTGTCGGGCTTGGTCCAGGAGGACCAGTAGCAGAGCAGGCCGTAGACGCTGATGCCGTGAGCGTGGGCCACTTCGACCACTTGGTCATAGAAGGAGAAATCATAGCGGCCCGGTTCCGGCTCGGTGGCGTGCCATTGGATCTCTTCGCGGGTCCAGCGGATGCCCGCGGCTTGGGCAAGCTGGCATAACCGCGTCATGTTCTCGAGGGCCGTGTGGTTGCCGCGCCAGCGATAGAGATAGAGACCGCAGCCCATGATGCTCTCAGGCTCCAGTCGCGGTAGGGGGGCGGGCATCTTGCCCGCCTCGGACTGTTGGGGATTGATCATCTTGCCCGCCTGAGCTCCAGGCGACTCAACCGGCATGCTCACGCCAATGGAAACCGGCTTGGAGGCATAGTCGGGGTCAACCCACTGAAAAGAGGCCTCGACCATGTGGTTCTCGCCGGCCGGATAGAGGAACTCCTTGCGCACGGGCACCGCCCCGGCAGGGAGTTCGAGCTCTACGGCTTGCACGTCCAGCCGACGACTGAGGTTGCGATATTCGCAGATCAGTTGGCCCTTGGCAGGGGTGGAACGAAGGTTGCGCAGCTCGATTGAGAAGGCATGGCTTGTGGTCTTCGGCCCCTCGCTTGCGCTTCGAGCGGGTTCGGTTCCCTCGCTTGCGCTTCGGGCTCGTTCAGTTCCCTCGCTTGCGCTTCGGGTTCGGACGTCGGGGGTGAGCAGGACGGATTGCTCGGCGGGGAAGGTGAAATCGACCTCCACGCGCTTGAGCGAAAGCCGGCCCTGCTGGGGGCCTTCCGGCCGGGGTTCGAGCCAGAATCGTTGCATTCGCAGAGGATAACGAACATGGCCGTCGTTGGGGCCGCTGTGATGTTCCCAGGTGCTCATCTCGGCCAGCGGCACTTCGAAGGTCTGCTCGCCTTTCTTATCCAGCGTGCCGATCCGGCGATGGAAGATCTGAAAATGTGAGCCGATCTGGGCGTGCAGGGCATGGCCGGAGCCGTCGCTGTCCAGGACGAGCCTAAGGGTCTGCGGTTGGCCCAGCAGGGAGAAGTCTGTGGAGATGGCGGGCGAGTGGCCGGGGGTGAACCGGTAGTCCCACTGCCCATCGCGCAGGGCGTTGCCCTGACCGCCGCCCGGCCACCAGCGTGAAGCGGCGGCGAAATCAGTGGCCACGTAGCTGGAACGGCGCTGGGAGCCGTGGGTGCTGGAGCGCTCGTTGAGTTGGACGTCGTCAATCAGCAGCACGCCTTCAGGCGGCTCGGCCGTGTTCTCGATCAGCACGCCAAAAGTGCGCAGTGGGAAACGGAACTTGCCGTCATTGGCCCCTCCCCAGTGGTTGGTCCATCCGGCGGCCAGGTCGACTTCGAGCTGCTGCCAGCCGGGGAAGTGATAGTCGATGCCTTTCTGAAAGGTCTGGCCGGTGGCGTCCACGGTGCGGAAGGTAATGCGGTGGAGGCCGGGCTTCTTGAGCCAGAGATTCACCGTGCGGGCGGCGTTCTCTTTGGGCAGATTCCAGGCGGCCTGGACGTAGTTGCCCCCGCCGGCGAAGGAGTAATGCAGGGCCAGACAGCCGGGCTGGTCGTGGCCTTCGCTGGGGTTCCACTCGATGCGGCCTTTGGCCCCGGGAAACTCCGCCCCGTTGTAGAAGGTCCACGTTTTCAGCGCGTCCGCGGTGTCGAAGCGAGCGGTCATGGCGGCGGGGTCCGCCCCCAGAAGGCTGCCGGTAAGGATGAGCAATACGGCCGATGCGTGCATTGGGGTTCTCCTGTTTTGCCGGTGGGCAGTGTAGTGGGAAGAGGGGGAAGTGAGAAGTGAGACGTGAGAAGTGAGAACTGAGAAGTGAGAAGTGAGAGGTGAGAATGCACAGGGGGGCGGGCATCCTGCCCGCCTCATGGGTCGAAGCGCGAAACTCGTGGATCGGAAAGGGCATTGGCACACTGGTCATAACGCCTCCAGCGTTCTGTTCGCCGGGGTCGAAAATGAGTGCGAAAAAACTGTGGGTTACGACGGGCGAGCAGGTGCAGACCCCAGGCAGTGCCTCAAGGGGCGGCAAGAGATGATGGAGTTGACCGTAAAACGTTGGGCGAGAAAACGTTCTCTGTGACCCGCCAGACCCAGTCGGCCATGCGGCGGTGGCCCTTTTCAGAGAGGTGCAGGCCTTCGGAAGTGTGGCCGGTGCCGCCTATCTCCAGGATGACCACAGCGGGGCCGGGCTCGACCTTGTCAGCAGATCGTGCGGAAATCCATTTCAGAGCGGCAACAAAGGAATGGCTGCGTCAGCCTGCGAGAGCCTCGCGTAGCTGGGTGAAGCGGTCCTGGGGCAGCAGGACTTCCTCGAGGATGCCGCCGGCCACTTCGGGCGTGAGGCGCTCGAAGTCCTCGGGGCGGGGGGCGATGAGCACGCCGCCTAAGTCGATGGAGCCGGGGCTGACCACGAACTGCCCCGGGCCGGTGCCGTAGCATGCCGGGCGGTGGGCGAAACGCGGGAAGACGTAGACCAGCCAGACCTCCGGCGAGTAAACAGCGAAGAGATTCAGCATCGGCTCGGGATCGGCCGGATGGACTTCGCCCAGACGCTCGACCACGGCAGTCAGGGCGGTGACCAACTCATCGCGATCACGGCCGGCCAGGATGATGGCCGGCCGGCGGGGGGCGCGGGTGACGCCCACGCGGACGGGGTGGTCGCGCAGCCACTCGATCCAGCCTTCGCGAGCGTACAGTTCGCCGAGCAACTCCCTCTCGAAGGGCAGTACGCCGGCCTTGATGGCCTGCATGTGCACGTGATCGGGGGCGGACGCGCCGCACTTCGGGCCGTTGTAGAAGACGGTGTAAGCGCCGGCCAAATCGCGGGCCAAGTCAAGAATCGTGCCGGTCAGGGGCATGATACGTTGTGGCTCGTGCCGCGTGCTGGAGATGGTGAAGTGCGGATCGAAGATCGGGGCGGGATTGGACAGAATCAGCCACCTGTCGCCGTAGGCCAGGCCCAGTTGCTCGACCGGCAGGTTGGCCGGGCAGAGGAAGCAGGGCCGGGCGGCGATGGAGGCCGCGTCGATCTTGGCCCCGGTGCTGACGATCCGCGCCGCATTGCACTGGACCATCAGCGTGGCCCCGTTCAGGTTGAATGAGTTGACGCGGGCGTTGTGCAGCGACGCCAGCCCGTTGGCCAGTCGCGGCCACTCGGCGGCCTGACGGGCCCAGAGAGCATCCATCTGCTGGGGAAGGGAACCCGGAAACGTCACCAGTCGATCGAAGTTCATGCTTGGAACTCTCAACCTGAAGACCCCGCTCGCGCGGGACGCCCTCACCCCCACCGGAGGGAGGCCGGTACCACACTTGTTTCGTCAGGAGCCCTTAAGCTGATCCGCCTTTGCGATTCATCTGCTGTCGGGCCAGGATCTCGAGGGTTCGCAGCCGGTCCTTGTAGGTGTCATGCGCGTTCTTGGCCGGCAGGGGCAGATTCGCGTCGGTGTTGCCGTCCCAGCGGCGGCACAGGTAGACCGGCTCGAAGATCCGGCCGATCTCGTACTCCCGCGAGAGACGCATGCCGATCCAGTAATCTTCGCCGTAGCTGACGTTGGGCAGCGGGTGACGGCGGAAGAGCTCGGTCAGGAAGGCCCGCGGGGCGCCCAGGCCGTTGACGCGCAGCAGGTTGTTCCGCCCGTTGTCTCGCGTCCACTCGCGATGGTCGATGAGCCCGGGGGGGATTTCCTTGAGTTCGAAGTTGACCATCTGGTAGGAGCCGACCACCATCGCGTAGGGGCCTTCATCCATCTTGGCCACGATCTGCCGGATGGTATCCGGACCGGAGTAGAGATCGTCGGAATCGAGTTGGACGGCCACGCGTCCGCAATGGGGCGACTGCACCGCGTGATTCCAGCAGCCGCCGATGCCCAGATCGGTGCGTTCGGGAACCAGGTGCACGAGGCGGTCGTTCTTGGCGGCCAGGTCGCGGAGGATGTCGGTGGTGCCGTCGGTGGAGTGGTTGTCCACGACGATCACGTTGAACTTGAAGGGGGCCTCCTGGGCCAGGGCCGAGCGGACCGCGTCGGCAATGGTCTTGGCCCGGTTGCGCACCGGGATCACAACGCTGGCCTCGACGGGGAAGCGGCTTTCGCCGACCGGTGGGCGGGCGAAGCTGGGCGCGAGGTAGGCGTCGATGCGTTTAAGGTGCTCGGTGGCGACCTTCTCCATCTCCTCCTGGGCGGCGCGATGACGCGGGTCCTGGTAATCGAAGATCTGCTGGCCGGTGGGGCGGTTGTCCAGCTTCCGGCAGCGATAGAGCGTTTCAGGAATATGGACCGGCAACGACAGGACCGAGAGCCGCAGACGCAGGTCGTACCACCCGGCCCATTGGGTATCCATCAGCGGCCCGAAGCGGGCGCGGGCCTGCCGGATGGCGTCCACATTGATCGCCACGACGGGGCCGAAGTCGAAGCCGTCGCGAATACTGCCGAGCTGGTAGGGAATCGTCGGGTGGTCGGCCGTCCCGGTCGGCGTCTCTTCAGCGTAATTGGAATAGAGGATGGACGCGCCCGTTTCCACCACTTGCGAGGTCAGGCGGGCGATTCCTTCGGCACTGAGGTCCGCGTTGGCATCGCCGTTGACCAGCAGCAGCACGGGGGTGGAGACGCCTTCCAGAAGCTGGTTCCAGATCTGGCCCTGGAAGGGGCGGTCCGCGGGTTGAAGCTTCCAGTCGAGCTTGGCTGATGCAGGTTGAAGCTTATCGGCGCCAGGGCCGGTGACGATAACCTGCCGGACGCCCGCGGCAGCCCAGGCAGAAGCTGAGTTGGTGAGCCATTCCTGGGGCGCCTGGTTCGTAAACGGAATAAGAATTGTGCTGGGAACCACGTTTTCGTCCCGTGAAAAGGAGAGATCCTGCCGCATCCCACGCACCGGTCACTCCCCGGAGGGATGCAAGCCGGGATAATAAACGATATTTGTTGAGATGCCAATGCCGCTTGTCCCCGCGCCGGTTTTCCGATAATCTGCGCGGTCCATCGGGCGAAGGGAGTCGGCCCGACGGGTAGAGGCGTGTTCGACTCACCGGCGGAGACGGAGTGCCGTCACTATGAGGACGAAGACGTTTCAGATGAAATGGCTGACCGTTGCGGCTTTACTGGTTGCATTGGGGCTTGGCTGTGGTGAGAAGGGCCCCGAGGCAATAAGCCGATTGAACCCCCGCAGTGCGTCGTATTTAGAAGGAGTGCCGGTTCCCGAGGGGTTCAAATTGGTCGGTCGGGAGAGCACGGACTATGAATCGGGGGGGCAGCGCAGCGCCCTGCACGTATATGAGGGCTGGGCGGACCCAGCGGCAATCCGGAGTTTCTACCGGGAGCAAATGCCGATGATGGGTTGGGGGAAGGTGAGCGATCAAAGCGTGGAGGGTGTGGCAACCCTCCGTTTCGAAAAATCCAACGAGGCCTGCACAGTGGACATCAAGCCGACCGGACTGCTCAATCGGACGAAGATCCACGTGACGGTAAGTCCCTTTAATCGGGCCAGAACAACAACCGAGCCGCCGAGGCGATCAGTGCCATGAAGCAAAGCAGACGACAAGAACTGAAGACGAACGAGCTGAGTGTTTTCCTCCAGCAGCTTTACGCGAGCGCCAGCCGCAACGCCAACTACATCATTGGCGGGGCGGTGGTGGTTGTGGCCGTGCTGGCAATTGCGCTGTACGTGCAGCACCGGCGGACGCAGGCCCGCGAAATGGCTTGGAAGAGCTTTCAGGAACTGCGGGCAGAATCGGTTGTGGAGAAGCCGGAGCTGCTCGAACAGGCTCGCGCCATGGCTGAGCAGCAACGGGGCAAGGGCGAGCTGGGCTATCGGACGGCGGAACTGGCCGCCGATATGGCCTACGAATTAGCCATGAGCCCGAAAATGGCCTCCGAACGCGCCAAGCGGCTGGAACTGCTGCGGGATGCACGCCAGCGGTATCAGGGGCTGCTCGACTTGGCGTCCGATAACCCGGTGATGGCGGAGGGGCCCCGCTACAACCTGGCCAAGATTGAGGAGACCCTCCTGGTGATGGGCGAGAGCACGCCGGATAAAGTGCGCTCCCACTATCAGGAGCTGTTGAAAAACCCGCACGGCCGGTTCTACGCCATGGCGGACGAGGCGCTCCGGACGCTGGATGATCGCACCGTTCCGCTGAAGATCGTGGCCACCCGCCCGGCCGATACGCAGCCGACCACGGCCCCGGCCACTGCGCCTGCGACGCAGCCTTCCGCTGCGGTCAGCACTACTCCGGCCGGCGCCACGGCTCAATAGGTTGCCTCAACCCGTCGGGCCGGGGTTAATCCTGGTACCGTTCGCGCAGGCGGGCTGACAGGCGGAGCATGAGCTGGATGCGCTCGAATTCGTTGAGCCACTCTGTGGTCACGGCCGCCAGCAGATCGGGGTCGGGCGCGCCGATGCCGGTGGGGCAGGCGGCGCCCAGCAGGTTCATGGCCATCTCGCGATATTTGGAGAGGGTCCGGTCGCCATACCGGCCGCATTCGTTGAAATCCTCGGAGAGGAAGACCACCACGGGGACGCGGTTGCCGCCACACAGCGACAGCTCTCTCTGCACGTCGGCGTGATCGTCGCGGTCGAGAAAACGCAGGTTGATAGTTGGGGTCGCCTCAGCGAAGCGCTGCAGGATGGGGCACTGGTTCACGCAATCGCCGCACCAGGCGCCGGCCAGGCACAGCGCGTTCATCCGGCGGACAAAGCCGCTCAGCAGGGCCGTCTGATGTGGTGTGAGCGAGACCCGATCATACATGGCCTGCCATCGCGCGCGGTGCTCGGGCGTACCGTATCGGTCGAGGAAATCATGATACGTCAATCCCGCTTCGAACTTTTCCTGCCAGTTCATGAGATGCCTCCCAATAAGCGGGCCCGCGGTGGGGCTTAACCGCGGGCCGGCGGTAGTTTCCGTGACCTGAGGGGCCAAACTTAACGCTCGCCCAGGTTGATCCACACGGTCTTGATCTCGCTGTAGTGTTCGAGGGCTTCTTTGCCGCACTCGCGGCCGTGGCCGGAGTACTTGTAGCCTCCGAATGGAGCCCCCGGGTCAAAGGTATTGTAGCAGTTGACCCACACCGTGCCGGCACGGATGCTGTCGGCCAAGGCGTGGGCCTTGGTGATGTCCTTCGTCCACACCGCGGCGGCCAGGCCGTAGATGGTCTGGTTGGCCTGCCGGATCACCTCATCGATATTCTTGAAGGGCAGCACCGCGACCACCGGTCCGAAGATCTCTTCCTGGGCGATGCGCATGTCGTTTTGGACATTGGTGAAGATGGTAGGCTTGACGAACCAACCCTTCTCGCCGAAACGCTCGCCGCCGGTGACCAGCGTGGCGCGATCGACGTTTTTACCGATGTCGATGTACTTGAGGATCCTGTTGAACTGCTCCTCGGAGACCTGGGCGCCCTGCTCGGTATTGGGGTCGAAGGGGTCGCCCAGCCGGCGACGACCGGCCGCTTGGGCGAAGGCGTCGAGGAACTTGTCATGCACCGACTGCTCGACGAACAGGCGGCTGCCCGCGCAGCACACTTCGCCCTGGTTGAAGAAGATGCCGTTCAACGCGCCCTGGACGGCCTGTTCGAGATCCGCGTCGGCGAAGACCACGTTGGGGCTCTTGCCGCCGAGTTCAAAGGTGATCCGTTTGAGCGTGGGGGCGGCGTTGGCCATGATGATCTGGGCGGTCTTGTATTCGCCGGTGAAGGCGAGTTTGTCCACGTCGGGATGTTTGACCAGGGCGTCGCCGGCGGTTTCGCCGAAGCCGTTCACCACGTTGATGACGCCCTCGGGGACGCCGGCTTCAAGAGCCAGTTCGGCCATCCGCAGGCAGGTCAGCGGCGTCTGTTCGGCGGGCTTCATCACCACCGTGTTCCCGCAGGCCAGGGCGGGGGCCCACTTCCAGGTGGTCATGAGCATGGGAAAGTTCCAGGGGATGATCTGGCCGCACACGCCCACCGGTTCGCGCTTGGTGTAACAGAGGAAATTGCCCATTGCGCGATCAACGGGGATGGTCTCTCCGTAGATCTTGTCCGCCCAACCGGCGAAATAGCGGAAGGTGGCGATGACCAGCGGCAGGTCGGCGGCCCGGACTTCGCGGATGGGCTTGCCGTTATTGAGCACCTCCAGGGCGGCCAACTCCTCCTGGTTCTCTTCGATGAGGTCGGCCAGCCGGTAGAGCACGGCCCCGCGCTCGCGGGGGCTGAACTTCGACCAGGGCCCTTCGAAGGCGCGGCGGGCGGCGGCGACGGCCTTGTCGATGTCGGCCTTGTCGCTTTGGGCCACATGGGCGATGACTTCGCCGGTGGCCGGGTTGAAGGTTTCGAAGGTCTGGCCGGATTCGGCATCCACCCATTTGCCGCCGATGAGATTTTTGGTGAGACGCACTTTGGGTGGGGCGATGGTTGTGGCGACCATAGAATTGTCCTCCATCAGCCAGGCAACCTGGAAAATAGGGAGCCTACCGGCCTCCGCGGGCCGGTAGAAGCACACCCCTCTATTCAGATGTTCCGTCAGGACGGCCCGAAACCACTCGTCCGATAATAGCATAGGCCCCTGTGCTGGCGGGTGCAAAATTCGGCGCGCCTCGCGCCGGCCGCTCGGAAATCTGAAAACGCAGCGCCGGAACAGACCCCTGGCGAAGCTGAATGAACGCGAAATCCGCCCCGTGAAATCCGAAATCCGCGTCTTTCTTTGGCCGATAACGAGCAAGGTACCGGTAATCTCCGCCTTGGTTGTTGCGGGGGCCGGATGTTTCCGCAGGCCGGACGATTGTGAGGGTTTCACATGATGTCGATGTTGCAGCGTGCGAGCGCGCGGTGGGCGGTTGGTGTGATGTTGCTGGGTGGAATGTTGCTGTGGGCAGGCTGCCAGCAGCCGCCCTGCCGGCTTAATGCTCCCCCACAGGGACACACCGAACGACCTCATCAGTTGCAGGACCAGTACACGTACATGAACGACAACGCCCTGCTGGCGGAGATGTCCATGTCGCCCGCGCATTTCGTGCCCGGGCGGGCGGATCTCAATGCGTTGGGATTGCGGAGGTTGACCCGTTACGCGGAACTGCTGGCGGTCTATCCGGGCGACCTGCATTATGACGGGGCCGATCCCGAGCCGTTGGCCAGCCAGCGCCAGGAGCGCATCCGGGCTTTTCTGGTGGACGCGGGTGTGAATCCGAACTCATTCAAGGTGGAGCGCGGCATGGCTGGCGGCGCGGGGATGCGCGCAGACGAAGCGGTGGCCGTTCGCGATGCCTCGACCTTTACCGAGCAACGGGCCCAGACCCAGGGCAAAGGCGGCGACTGGCGGGATGACACGGCGCGGATGGGACAGTAAGCGTCTGGCGATTGCCTGCAGACAAGGAGCGAATCAATGTTCGCACGCATCTGGCAATTACGATGCATAGCGATCGGATTGGCGGTGTTCGCCGTGAGCGGCTGCCAGTCCACGCAGAAAGACGTGAGCCCCGGCACGTCGTCGCAGACTGTCTCCGGCCTGCCGACGGATGTTTCGCAGCTCAAAGAAGCCAAACCGCCGGAGATCCTTCCGGATACCCATGTGGCCGCGGGGCGTCTGCATGAGAGCCAGGGCAAACTGGCCCGGGCTGTGGAGCAGTACCGGTTGGCGATCAGCGCGCAGCCCAACCACGTGGAGGCTTACAATCGCCTCGGGGTGGTGTTGGACCGGCTGGGCAAATTCAAGGAGGCCGACCAGGCTTTTGCCCGGGCGATTCAGTTGGCTCCCAAAGAGGCCTATCTGCGCAACAATCTCGCCTTCAGCTACATCATGCAGACACGGTGGGCGGAAGCCGAGGAGGAGTTGAACCGGGCCCTGGAGCTTCAGCCGGAGTTTCCCCGTGCCCGCGTCAACCTGGCCACCGTGCAGGCCCAGCAGGGGCGTTTTGAAGAGGCGTTCCGGAGTTTCAGTCAGGTTCTCCAGCCGGAGGACGCCTATTACAACATGGGGCTGATGTATCAGTCCAAGAGGCGTCCCGTCGAAGCGGCTCAGGCCTTTCAGCAGGCCCTGCGGCTGAATCCGAAAATGGTTGCGGCTCGCAAACGCCTGGACCTGCTGCCGCCCGAGGCGCGCAGCGAGGCGGAGCAGCGTGGTTCTCTGTTCTCGTTCCCGGTAGCCCTGAGCGGACCGAGCGATACGGAAGACGCTGTGCGGTCGCAGCAGGCCGCTGAGGATCGGGAACCAGCTCCATCGTCCGAGGCGGCGGCGCCGGCCACACAGCCGGCCGGCGAAGCCGTGGCCACGGACGACGATCCCTTCGTGGAGCGGACCGGCTCGGATGAGTGGATATTCTCGAAATTGACGGCCGGATCGCCGGAGCCGACCTCATGGAACGACCAGGGGGCTGAGGCGGTGAGCCGAATCCGCAGTGCGATCGAGCCGTTGCAACAGCTTCTCAGCAGGCTGCCGACGCTCGCGATGGACCTGGAGGACGGCGGGTTGGCCGTTGAGGGCTCTCCGTTGCCGCCGGAAGTTCCCGCGCCGGAAATGGAAGGGCCGCCGGCGCCCGATGTGGACCTGCGTTAGCGTTCGCTGAGCAGGGGCGGCCGGGTGTTCGCATTCCGCCCGGCCCCGACAGACTGTTCTTACCCACGAAAAACCCCGGGCGGTCATTAGACCGCCCGGGGTTTTTGACTTGCTGGTACCGTTTCCGATCCAGAAATCTCGCCCTTCGGCCTGCGAGGCGGGCAGGATGCCCGCCCCCCGATAACGCTGGCCAGCTATTCTGGAGGGCGGGCATCTTGCCCGCCTGGTCCGCCGCGAAACTGGCGTACTGGAAACGGCGCAGGCTCGTTTTCGAACTTCGGCGTCAGGTCGTCTTGAGATAACCGCTGACGCCGGCGACGACGGCCGACAGGATCAAGAGGGCCAGCCCGCAGGCCAGGCTCGTACGGGTCCGGCGGCTGGTTCCACGCCACTCGCCCAGCACAATGCCCAGCAGCGTGCTGAACAGGATCGAGCTGGCCATCAGCACCGCCCAACCGATGTAACCTCTCTCGCCCATCCTGGGTTCGCCTGTCTTGAAGCAGATGAACTGCGAGCACCAGATTGCGCCGGCCAGACCGGCAAAGAGCAGATTGCTGCCCAGCGGGGCGACCTTGCTGGTGTAATCGCCGATGGTCTTGTTTTTGAGATTCAGGTAGAAGCAGTACAGGTAGTTGACCAGGAACCCGCCGGCCAGCACAACCACCAGCACGGGCATGCCTTTCCAGGTGGCCGACGTGACCGGTTCGATGGACACGGCGAGCTCCTCGATCTTGGCGCCGCCCTGCAAGCCGAAGCTCATGCCCGAACTCATCAGGCCGGAGAAGATGGCGACCAGGATGCCTTTCTTGAAGTTGTACTCGGCGACGGCCTTCTTCTTCTCCTCTTCGGGCAATTCACTTTCCTTGGACATGCCGGCCATGCCGACGAGGATGATGCCCAGGATGGAGACCACCACGCCGATCAGGCTGACCTGGGCGGCCTGGGTGTCAAAGAGCAATCTGGGATTGCCCTTGATGATCGGGGGGATCAAGGTGCCGGCCGCCGAGCACAGGCCGCAGCCGATGGCCAGCCCAAGCCCGACGCCGAGGTAGCGGATCATCAGCCCCCAGGTGAATCCACCCAGGCCCCACATGGCCCCGCAGGCGAAGCAATAGGCCAGGGTATTCAGCGGCGCCTGGCGCAGCACGGCCAGCAGGTTGGGCGAGGTGGAATACGCCAGCACCCAGGGCACGATGATCAGACCGGCCACGGCATAGATCATCCAGTAGCTTTCCCAGGCCCAGTTCTTGACCTTCTTGAAGGGGAGATAGAAGACAGCCCCGGCCAGTCCGCCGAGGACGAAAATCAGGGTGCCTAATGCGGGGTTGGGTTCCATGTGTGTCTCCTTGGGGAAGCCCGAATGACGAAATCCGAATGTCGAATGACGAAACCCGAATACCGAGCGGCCCCCGGCTCCCTGTGTTTCGTCATTCGATCATTCGTCATCCTTTCGTCATTCGAGCTTCGACATTCGTCATTCTCGATTGCAGGTGTGCGTACAACTCACCGCTTGCTCAACACCTTGGCCTCGTAGTCTTTGACCTTGGCCAGCCATTGTGCGCCCACCGGCACGCCGGCCTGCAGGCAGTAGTAATCCCACACCGCGCCCAGCGGCAGGGTCTTGAGTTCTTCGAGCATGGCCAGCCGCGAGGTGAAATCGCCGTTGGACTCGTACTGGCGGAGCTGATCGGCGGGCTCCAGCAGGGCGGCCAGCAGGGCCTTGATCATGTTGCGGGCCCCGATGACCCAGGCGGCCACGCGGTTGATGCTGGCATCGAAGTAGTCCAGGCCGATGTGGACGCGGTCGGTGTAGCCGTTGCGGATGATCTCCTGGGCGATGGCCAGCAGCTCATCGTCGAGGATGACCACGTGATCGCTGTCCCAGCGCACGGGCCGGCTGACATGCAGCAGGATCTCCTTGAGGAAGCACATCACGGCGGAGATCTTCTGCGAGATCACCTCGGTCGGGTGGAAGTGGCCCGAATCCAGCGTGAGCAGCACGCCGCGCGAGATCGCGTAGCCCAGGTAGAAGTCGTGCGAGCCGACGGTGTAGCTCTCCAGGCCCAGGCCGAACAGCTTGCCTTCGACCGCGTCGAGGTGGAACTTGGGATCGATCTTCTCGGCGAAGATGGCGTCGAGCGACTTGACCAGCCGCTCGCGCGGGGCCTTCTTGTCCACGAGGATGTCCTTGGAGCCGTCGGGAATCCACTGGTTGGTCACACAGGGGGTGCCCAGTTGCCGGCCGAAGGCCTCGCCGATCTTGCGGCAGGCGATGCCGTGCTCGATCCAGAACTTGCGAATGCCTTCATCCGCGTGCGCCAGCGTGAAATTGTCCGCGGCCTTGGGGTGGGAGAAGTACGTGGGGTTGAAGTCCATGCCATGGAGCTTGCCCTTGGCCCAGTCGATCCAGCCTGCGAAGTGCTCCGGCCCGATGGCGTTGCGCTCGACCTTCTTATCGGTGTCCAGATAGATGGCGTGCAGGTTGAGGCGGTGCCGGCCGGGGATCATGCTGTAAGCCACGTCGAGGTCGGCGCGGAGTTCTTCGGCCGTGCGGGCCTTGCCGGGGTAGTTGCCGGTGGCCTGGATGCCGCCGCTGAGACTGCCCTTGGACTCGAAACCGCCCACGTCGTCACCCTGCCAGCAGTGCAACGAGACGGGGATCTTCTTGAGGATGGCAAGGGCCTGGTCGGTGTTGACACCGAGTTCGGCGTATTGCTGTTTGGCGAGTTCGTAGGCTTTTTCGACGGACGATGCATTGCTCATTGCTGGCCTCCTTATCGGTGACGGATACCTTGAGAGCGGTACGACCGGATGCCGGTCTGAACCCCTGATCCGGCGAGTTGCCGAACGGGCAGAACCCGGTAACATGAACGGCAACTATAGTGCGTCCCGGGCATTTGTCCAGACACGTTCTTCCGGCCTGGGGGCGGAATTTTCCCGGCTGACGGCCGGCCGCGGAGCATGCCCTGTGCGCCACGGCCATGTCGGCGGTGGCTTGCGATTGAGCGTTGCCGGCGTTCGGCATTGGCTCACCGTGCAGTGGCACAGGCCGGGCGTTTGACGCTGCTCACCGGGCAGAGGCACATATCCGCGTTCTTGAAGGAGGTTTTCGTGGGCACTACGACTCTTCCGCCCGCCGGAACTGACACCCTTTCCGCCCGTCTGGACAGGCTTTACGAATTCGAGCGGGAGCCGGTTTCTCCCGACAAGCTGCACGATGGGCGTTATTTCGCAGCAGTCTTCGCCGGTGAGCACGTGGCCGGCACGGAGTTCGTGATTGGGGCCCTGTTCGTCCAGTGGGGGGCTTCGGCCCGCGACCTGGTGCTGGGGCTGCTGATCGGAAACCTGCTGGCGGTGCTGTCCTGGGCCTTTATCTGCTCGCCCATCGCGGTGCGGACCCGGCTGACGCTGTACTGGTATGCCCGCCGGATCATCGGTCCCGGCCTGAGCGTGGCCTTCAACCTGATTAATGCGTTGCTTTACAGCTTCCTGGGGGCGGCGATGATCGGCGTGTCGGCGTCGGCCGTCGGGTTGGGGGTGTCCAAGCTGGGCGTGCCGTTCAAGCATCCGGCACTGGACGATATGACGCCTAACAGCGTGGGCTGGGTGGTGATTGTACTGCTGGTGGGGATGCTGGTCGTTTACCTGGCCATCGCGGGTTTCAAGAGGCTCAGCCAGTTCGCGGGCGTCTGCGCTCCGTGGATGTTTCCCATTTTTCTGGCGGCGGCCATCGTCACGCTGCCGAAGCTGGGCGAGGTGGGCAGCGCCGCCGACGTCTGGCACATTGCCAAGACCCGGATATGGAACGGCCAGCCCCTCAGCGCGAAAGGTACGCTGGAGGCGGGCTTCCAGTCGGATCTGGACAGAGGCGTGATTCCCGCCGCCTTTCGAGAGGAACTGCGGAATGAGCCCAAGCCCGCCCGGCGCGTGTGGCTCGGGGAAGAGGCCCGCGTGGAGGTGGTTCGCCCCGGTGAGGAATGGCGCATCGAGGACGGCGAGGCCACCTACCTGGTTCAAAAGCACGAGCATGTCCTCCGCCTTTCGCTGGTGGAGCCTTCGCGCCTGGGCTTCTGGCACATCCTGTTCTTCGCCTGGTTCTGCAATCTGGCCACGCACATCGGGCTCTCGGATATGGCCCTCTTCCGGTATGCACGGCACTGGCGCTACGGGTTTTACTCGGCTCTGGGCATGTTCCTGGGGCACTATGTGTGTTGGATCTGTGCGGGGGTGATGGGGGCGGTGATCTGGGGCGAGCTCAATCCTGGCCGGATGGCCTATGAGGCCGTGGGGTTGGCCGGCCTGCTGTGCGTGCTGGCGGCCGGATGGACCACCGCGAACCCGACCATCTACCGGGCGGGACTGGCCCTGCAGATCATCACGCCCAACTGGCCGCGATGGAAGGTCACGCTGGCGGTGGGCATGATGACCACCGTGGTAGCCCTGTTTCCGGCCATCTTTATGAAGCTGCTGGAGTTTGTGGCCATCTATGGGCTGGTGCTGATGCCCATCGGGGCGGTGGTCTTCGCGGAGCACTGGCTGTTGCCCCGGCTGGGTCTTCGCCAATATTGGGCCCAGCGGCGCGGGCTGACGGTGAACATGCCCGCGGCGATCACCTGGCTGGTCGTGCTGGTGCTGGCGTTTCCCATCGAGCAGTTCACCGGCGGGGCGCTGCGGTCGCCGATGGAGATGCTGGGCGTCCACTTGTTCTTCCGTTGGCTGCCGTGCTGGTTCGTATCGGTGGGCGTCTATATCGTGCTCTGTTATCTGACTCCGGCAGCGCGTGAGGACGGGCCGTTGGCAGGGGATAGAGGAGGGACGAGGGGCGAGGGACGAGGGGCCGAGGAGTCGTGGGAACCAGGAGCGGAACGGACGGACACTCCATCCGCCACCCCCATTCCGCAGTCCGCAAGGTTCCGACCGGTAGGGCCGGCCACGTGGCTCGCGGGGGCGATCGCGCTGGTGTCGCTGGTGGCGTGCGTGGCGCTGCCGGTGTGGGTGTTCGCGGGCGGATCTGAGCCGGCGGTGTACGACGCGCGGCTGTCGGTGTGCAAGACGGGTCTGCTCGTCGCAACGGTGATCTACTTCATTGCGGGTATCTACTACACCACCCAGCGGGAGAAGGCCCGAGGGGCCAAATGACGAGTGTCGAAACCAGAATGGCGCATGGGGTGGGCCAGCGCTTGCTGGGAGCGTTCGTGTTGCTGCTGGTTGCGGGGCTGATTCAATTGGCGGTGTTCTATCCGCTCATCCCCGATCGGGTGGCCTCGCATTTCGGAGTGGAGGGACGCGCGGACGGTTGGACGACCAAGCGGTCCTTCTTCGCGTCCGTGGGCGGGTGCTACGGGGTTACTGCTCTGGTATTCCTGGCCACTGGTTACGCGGTCAAGCGTTCGCCTGTTCGGTGGATAAGCCTGCCCAACAAGGAATACTGGACCGCGCCGGAACGGGAGCAGCAGACCCGCGCATGGCTCTACCGTCACATCCTATGGTTCGGCTGTTCGATGTTGGCGTTGTTGATGGTATTTCACTTTCTCACCTGTCGGGCGAACCTGCGCGCCGATCAGAGCATGGGCCCCTGGCCGTGGGTGGTCATGGGCGTGTATCTGACCTGGGCCGTCGGCTGGACGGCGCGGCTGATCTTGAGATTTGCGCGCATTCCCGTGAAAAACGTCACTAACACCGCAGATTGAGTTCCCTCTCCGCGCGGCATCCGCTTACCACCTCCAGCGGGGTCAAAGAGTTATGAACCAGGAATAACGTCGAACAGGCCGGTTTGTCCGCCTGGATGGCCCTACACTTTTGGTGGGGAGGGGCAGTTCTGAACCCCAATGCCGCTGGGCTCTTCCGGACTATCGCAGGGACGCGTCCCAGATGACGGAAGGTGAAATATGCGTACCAGGCTGCTTGCTTATATCGTCGCCATCTTGATGGCGCTGTTTGTTTACCCATTGGAGGCGGAAGCGCAGCGCGGCCGGGGCGGGCGTTCTGCGATTGGAGCGCGAGGGGGCCGGTCTGCGATGCGATCCGCGCCGCGCGCCAGCCGATCCGCCCCCCGTATCAGTCGATCCGCCCCGCGTATGAGCCGGTCTGCTCCGCGAATGCGCAGCGCCCCGCGCTCATCGATCGCCAGGTCCGCCCCGCGAAGCGTCGCACCGCGATCGCGGTCGTTTAGCCGTGCGCCGAGCTTCAGTCAATCCCCGCGGGTTGCCCGCTCTCCGTCCGTGCAGATGAGGCGTCCGAGCGTCGGCGCCCAGCCGCGGACGGGTGTATCGGGTCGCAACGGTATCGCGGCGAATCGGTCCGCGGTTGGTTCGAGGGGCGTGAATCCGGGCGTTCGCTCCGGTGTGACCGGCCGCAACCGGCCAGGCATCGCCGCCCGTCCGGGTGGCACGTTGCGACAAGGCACGGCGGCACGGCCCGGAACCACGGTACGGCCGCGCACTGGCGTACGGCCGGACATTTCGGGACGGCAGGGCATCGCCGCCCGGCCGGGGACCACGCCACGGTCGGGAACGATACAGCCACGAGGCTCGACGCGTTCGGGAGCGATTGCCGGTGGCCGGACGCCCACCGGCGTTCAGCCGGACCGTGGGCAACTGGGGAATTTTCTGGGCTTGAGACAGCCACTGGATCGCCGCGGCGCGTTGGCGGATCGCTCCGGAAGGCCGAGACTGCAGGGCACACCGATCAGCCCGGACCGCTCGTTGTCCGGGCGGCGGGGCGGCGCAGTGGTCCCGGACCGTCCGGGCTTCGGCTTTGACCGCAGGCCCGGTCGGACCGGCATCGCCGGCCGAGACCAACTGGGCCGGCAGGGCGTGATCAACCGGGACCGGTTCGGTCGCCTCGGGCCGCGAGGCAATCCGCTCTTTACCCGGCCAGGCTGGGCGAGGCTGGACAGGGACCGGCTCGGGGTCGTCAGAGATCGGTGGCAGGACGCCCTGGTCCGGCACGGCGGAGTGCGCGACTTCGGGCATCGCGACCGCTGGCACCGGTGGGGTACCGGCATTCGCAATGGCTGGTGGCCGCACTGGCGGGATCGCGCTCACTTCTGGTTTACTCGCGACTGGTGGCACCATCATCGCCCCTTCCTGCATTCGGGTTTCTGGCATCCCTGGCACTGGAATCGCTTCCATGATTTCGGCTGGGGTTTCTGGTGGGGCGTGCCGACCTGGCCGGTCCTGTCCAACTGGTTCGCCTGGCCGGCGGCCACGTACTGGTCGGCCCCGGTTTACTATGACTATGGCGCGGGCGGGAACGTGGTCTATGACAACGACTACGTCTACGTGAACGACGTGCCGGTTGCGACCCCCGAAGAGTTCGCGGAAAGCGCGGCTGCCCTGGCCACCGTTCCGCCGCCGCCCAGTGAAGAGGTGGTCCAGGAGACCGACTGGATGCCGCTGGGCACCTTTGCCTTGTCCACGCGTGAAGGTGAGGCTGAGCCGCACTGGGTGGTTCAGCTTGCGGTGAACAAGGAAGGGATCATCAGCGGAACCCTGTACAACACCCGGACCGATGAGGTTCGCATCCTGCAGGGGCGGGTGGACAAGGAAACGCAACGGGTTGCGTTCCGCGTCGAGAACAATGAAGAGATCGTGATGGAGACCGGGTTGTACAACCTCACGCAGAATGATGCGCCGGTGCTGGTGCACTTCGGGCCGGACGATTACGAGCAGTATCTGCTGGTAAGGCTGGAAGCGCCCGAGGAGCAGGGTAAAGATCAGTTGCCGGATTAGAGTTCGGGCTGATCTCAACTGCTGGGTTGTGCCTGGCGCGGATTCGCCATTGACGCGAACGGATCGCATTCACGCACGCATGGGGCACATGGGCCTGCGGTGAGGCCGGCCCGTGTGCCCGACTGCTGAGATCAAGCCACCTTTCTATTCAAAACGTGCAGGGGTGCGCGTGGATGCGGTTACGCGCAGATACGCCTCCGCAAAGACACTCGCACGCCCGAGATGTCGTGACCGGTTATGACCTGGCAGAGTGGAGGTGTATCCATGTGGAGATTCTCGGCTCTTGGAATCTGTGTGGCGATCCTGACCTGCGCTGCGGCGGACGCACAGGGCGTAGTTGACTGCGTGCAGCCGCAGCCTCAAATCGTGTGCGGACCGCAGGAAACGGGTGCGGTCGTGCTGGAGAGCGTGGCTTTCCGGGAAGTCTTGGCCGATGAGGCCGCAACTCGGCAGCCACCGGCGACGCGCCCGGCAGCCGACCGCGACACCACGGCCGTCGAGCAGGCCCTTCGCACTTATGCCGAAACCTTCAATAAACATGACGCCGCTGCAATTGCAACGCTCTGGTCGCCAACGGGCGCTCACGAGGATCGCGACACCGGCCATCGCCTGGAGGGCCGGGAGGCCATCCAGGCCGACCTGGCGGCTCTGTTCAAGAAGCATCCTGGAATCCGCATCTCCGTTCAGACTCATCGAGTGCGGTTCATCGGCCGGGATGTCGCGAAAGTGAATGGCCGGGCCATGGTGAGCGTCCCTGGCGAGGAGCCGCTGGAGACGAGCTTCTCCGCTATCTTTGCCCGAGAGGATGGACGTTGGCTGCTGGACAACGTTGAAGAGACCGCATCCGCGTCGTTGGCTGGCGGGGGTGCGGCTTTGAAGGGGCTGGCATGGATGGTGGGCACGTGGCGGGACCAGTCCGAGGACGTCCAGGTGGAGACTACGACGCGATGGTCGCGAGGCGGCGCCTTCCTGATCCGCTCCTACGCGATCCAAGCTCGTGATCAGGAGCCCCGAGAAGGAACGCAGGTGATCGGGTGGGATCCGCGGAGCCGGCAGATTCGATCCTGGACCTTCGAGTCGGACGGCTCGTTCGGGGAAGGTGTCTGGTCGCGCAGCGGCGACGAGTGGCTGGTTCGGATGATCCATACCTCGGCCGACGGCGAAGTGGCCACTGCCACCCAGGTCATCAACAAGATCGACAATAACCGGCTCAAGACGCAGATGGTCGGCCTGGAGGTGAACGGTGTCCCGCTGCCTTCCATGGAACCGGTGATGGTGGCGCGCGTCTCGACACTCGAATCCCCCAGCAGTGATCGGAGGTGAGCCATGCGTACGAAGAATCTGCTCATCGTGTCAGTAGTTGCCCTGATCCTCGCTGTTGCCTGGCCGGGCGTCGTGGAGGCGATTCGAGGTGGTGGGGGCTTTGGAGGGGGCGGACGTTTCGCCGGAGGAGGTCGTTCGTTCGGCGGCGGGGGATTCGCTCGTCCCGAGTTCGGCTCCAGCAGTGCGCCCCGACCTTCCTACTCCGCGTCCTCTCAGCAGTCGCGGGCATTCTCCTACGACCGTCCTCAGTACTCGCAGATGAATCGTCTCAGCGGCGGGTTGGCTCCATCGACGGGAGCATGGGCGAACCGCTCAGGTTTTGGAGCCGGGGCTGGGGGCTTTGACCGTTCTGTCGGCGAAAGTCGGCCGAACTTCAGCACGCCCAGCCTGTCCTATGGCCGTCCCGGCAGCGGAACAGCCGGGCGGTCAGCGGGCATTGGCGATTACCGGTCAGCATCGGCAGGCGATGCCCGGCGGGGAGAATGGGCCGGTGCGAGGGGCGGCGACATGCGGTGGGGCGGCGGCCGGCCTGACGCCGGCCAGCTTGGGGACTTCCTGGGCATGACCACACCGATACAGCGCCCCGGCGGGTTGGCAGCGCGGCCGGAAGGGCTTGGCCTGACCGGTCGACCCATCGGCCCGGACCGACTGGGGATTGGCGACCGGCCGGGTGAACTCGCTCGACCCGGTGGACTCGATCGGCCGGGTGGTATTGATCGGCCCGGCGAGACAGGCCGACCGGGTGGACTCGATCGCCCAGGCGGGGTGGACCGACCTGGTAGCGTCGCCGACCGCTATGGTCGTCAGGCTTATGTCGGGAACAGGACCAACAACGTCATTAACGTCCGCCCGACCTGGACCAATATTTCGGCCAACCAGATCACGGGCATCAATAACCGGTGGAATACCGCCATCAACGCGCCCGGCGCGCGGCGAGACACGCCGGTCGATGCGCGGTGGAACCGCTGGGGCGACAGCGTCCGGAACAACTGGCGAGAGTACAGCCGAGGTTACGCTAACGGCTGGTTTGACCGCGGCTGGTGGGACCGCCACAACTTCGCCTGGGGCGGCTGGTCTTACTCCTATGCCTTTGGCAACTATCCGTACAACTACTGGTGGACGGCGCCGACGTGGGGGGCGATGACAAGCTGGTTGACATGGCCGTCCAGTTCCACGGTCGTCACCCAGCCCGTTTACTATGACTACGGACAGGGTGGGAACGTCACCTATCAGGATAACAACGTGTACATCAACGGTCAGCAGGTCGCCGGCGCGCAGGATTTCGCGGAGAGCGCGGCCGCACTCGCCACCGTTGCGCCGCCGGAAAACCAGGCGGCGGTCCAGAAAGCCGAATGGATGCCGCTGGGCACCTTCGCGCTCTCCACCAGTGAGAAGGACACCTGGCCGAACCGTGTGATCCAGCTCGCGGTTAACAAGCGGGGCATCATCTCCGGCACGCTCTACAACACGCAGACCGACCAGGCCATGGCCGTGCAGGGCCAGGTGGACAAGACCACCCAACGCGTCGCCTTCCGCATCGGGGAGAACGAGGACATCGTGATGGAGACCGGCTTGTACAACCTCACGCAGAACGAGGCGCCGGTGCTCGTTCACTTCGGCAAGGACAAGGTGGAGAATTACCTGCTGGTGCGGATGGAGGCGCCGAAGGAGGGGGCGCCAGGCCCGGCGGCGAAGTAGAGAGTCGGAAGGTGCGAAGGTGTGAGCGTGTGAAGGTGAGAAAAGTGAGGCGCCTGCGAGAGACCGGGTCGGCGTTTCACTTTCTCGTGGGACAGGGAACGACCTTGATCGCGTTGCTCCCGAGCAGCCTCGCTGCGAGCGAGCTGTTCGGGAGCAAACGACCAGGTTTCGTCCTCCAGATCGAGTTCATCAGCCGGCTCAAGGTGGGCGAGGCACCCGCCCCCCAACACCGGCGGGACGCCGATGCCACACCAAAACCTGAACCCTGAGCTCTGAGCCCCAAACCCCGAACCCTACTTCTCTTTCTTCTTGGCCTTGATGGCCTTGATCGTCGGGTTGAGGTCGATGCCCAGCTCGTCGAGCTGCTTCTGGTCGACCTCGCTGGGGCATTCGGTGAGCGGATCGAAGGCCTTCTGGGTCTTCGGGAAGGCGATCACCTCGCGGATGGTGGAGAGGCCGGCCAGCAGCATCGAAATGCGGTCGAGGCCCAGGGCCAGGCCGCCGTGCGGGGGCGCGCCGTATTGCAGGGCGGTGAGCAAGTGCGTGAACTTCTGCCGGGCTTCCTCGTCGGAGATGCCCAACATGCGGAAGATGCGATACTGCGTATCCAGCGAATGAATACGGATCGAGCCGCTGCCCAACTCCACGCCGTTGAGCACGATGTCGTAGCACTTGGCCCGTACCGCGCCCGGATTGCTCTCCAGGATGGGCAGGTCCTCGTCGTGCGGCATGGTGAACGGGTGGTGCAGGAAGACCCACTTGCCGGTCTCCTCGTCCCACTCGAAGGCGGGCATGTCCACGATCCAGAGGAATTCCCATTTGCCCGGCGGGATAAGCTTGCGCCGCTCGGCCAGGGTGATCCGCAGCCAGTTGAGATGCTTGCAGACGTTGGCGAAGCTGCCGGCGGCGAAAAAGAGAATGTCGCCGGGGGCGGCGTCCATTTTCTGGACCAGCTCGCCGACGGTCTCGCCGGTGAAGAACTTGGCGATACCGGTCTGGAGGACGACCTTGCCGCCTTCCTCGGCCACCTTGCACAGCGGCAGCCCGCCGGCGCCAATGCCCTGGATCTCGGCGGTGAGGCCGTCGGTCTCCTTGCGGGTCATGGCCGCTCCGCCTTTGAGGCAGATAGCTTTAACCACGCCGCCGGCGGCGTGGGCTTCCTGGAAGACCTTGAACTCGGTCTTCCGGGCCACGTCGCTGATGTCGATGAGCTTCATGCCGTAGCGCAGGTCGGGCTTGTCTGTGCCATAGTCGCGCATGGCCTCGTCGTACTTCATCCGGCGGAAGGGCACCGGCACGTCCACGTCGATGACCTTCTTCCACACGTGGGCCAGCGAGCGTTCGACCACGTCGAGCACGTTCTCCACGTCCACAAAGGCCATCTCGAGGTCCACCTGGGTGAACTCCGGCTGGCGGTCGGCACGCAGGTCCTCATCGCGGAAGCAGCGGGCGATCTGCATGTAACGATCGAAGCCGCTGATCATGAGCAACTGTTTGAAAAGCTGCGGCGACTGGGGCAGGGCGTAGAAGTTGCCCGGCCACACGCGCGAGGGCACGAGATAGTCGCGGGCGCCCTCCGGCGTGGACTTGGTCAGGATGGGCGTCTCGATGTCCAGGAAGCCCTCCGAGTAGTAGAACTCGCGGAACGCCTGCAGCGTCTTGTGCCGGGTGATGATGCCCTTCTGCATCGGCCCGCGGCGCAGGTCGAGGAAGCGGTACTTGAGCCGTAGATCCTCGCTGGCCTCCACGTGGTCGGCGACCTCAAACGGCGGGGTGGCCGACTTGTTGAGGACGTTGACCTCCTTGATGCTCACCTCAATCTCGCCGGTGGGCAGCTTGGGGTTGACGTTCTCGCCCCGGCTAATCACCTCGCCGCGGACGGCAATGACGTCTTCCTTGCGAAGCGTGCGAGCGATCTGGGTGGCTTCAGGATCGGTGTCCACGTTGAAGCGGCACTGAGTGATTCCGCCGCGATCGCGCAGATCGATGAAAACCAGGTTGTGACCGTGGTCACGATAGTTGTTGACCCAGCCGGCCAGGATGACTTCTTTGCCGATGTCGCTGGCACGCAAGGTGCCGCAGTCGCACGTCCGCTTGTTGTAAGCAATGGCCACCGATGAGATCTCCAGTTTCTAGTATAAGGACGAAGCAGTTTAGCGAGTCGGAAGCATAAGTGCCAGAGGGGATGAGGGGGAATGACCAATGACCAAATCCCAATGACCAAAGAATGACTAATGACGAAGTCCGAATGACGAAGGGGTTCCCCGGCACGGGTATGGGAGTGGCCGGGGGCGTTGTCGGCTGTAGGGAAGCGGTCCGCGTAAAGGCGTAAACGTTGAAAAAACAGTATCTTATGCGCCATAAAGGGCCACGGTGTCTCGGAATTGATGCGCAGTATCTGCACAGCTCAGCCATATCAACTATACTGTGCGCCACATATGGCCGGACTGGGCCGAGTCGCAATCCTCAAAGCTTGGATGCGAAAGGCCGTCCTGAGGCCGCGGCAGAGGTTTTTTTGACAACAGGGAAGAGTGCATGAAGACCAAATGGAAGTGTGTATGCGGGTACATTCATGACGGTGAGACGGCTCCGGGCAAGTGCCCGAAGTGTGGGGCTTCGGCGGAGAAGTTCACGCTGTTGGAAGAGGCCGTGGCCGGGCTGGTGGAGCGGTCCCGGCGGAGCAACATGCTGCATACCCGGGTGATCGACCTGGCCCGGCAGATCGAGAAAGTCTGCAAAGAGGGCATCCAGGACGCGCTGGACCCCGGCTGCGTGGATGTCTTCAACAAGTCGCTGGCCGCCAGCTACGAGATGATGAAGCTGTCGATGACGGAACTGGCCGGACATATGAACAAGGGCAAGTGGGGATGATCGGGCTTCACAGAAGTCCGGCAAATCCACGAAGAGCGCTGACCGTCTCTGGCAGCAAAGATTGATGGCTGAGAGTCTCAAGGACTCGTCCACAGTCTTGGGCAGGTTCTTGAGACTCTCGCCATGGTGAACATCGCCACGCTTAATAGCCCATCCCGAGCTCCTGGCCTTCGGCTACCAACCGTTCCAACGCTGCCCGTCGTTCGGCGTCAGTGCGCTCTTTGAAGGCCAGCACATCACTGAAGCGAACGCGACGATGTTTGCCGACTTTGCGGAAGGGTATCTTACCCTCTTCGAGCAGCTTCACCAGGAAGGGACGCGACACGTTGAGCAGATCGGCTGCCTGCTGAGTGGTCAACTCAGCATGGATCGGAATCAGCGTGACGGCGTTGCCTTGGGCCATCTGGGTAAGGATTTCGACCAGCAGGCGAACCGCTGACCCGGGAAGGACGATTGTCTCGCCCGATTCGCCAGTCTCCATCGGCTGAACGTGGAATTCCGGAGCCGACCCGAGCAGGCGCGAAAGCTTCCGACTCGATTCCTTGGCGATTGCCGTGTCTTGCTCTGTCGGTGTGATTGGCCCGATGGATTCTGCCAGCAGTGTTGGCATCTTCATCACCTCACCTTAAGTATATCGGTTATTCGAAACAAATGCAATAAGCGCAATATTCGAAAGGCGAGGTGCGTTCCTGCTCCGTATGTTTGTCTCGATAAATCGTTTTGTGACAGGTAGATGCGACAGCAATAGGGCGTTTTCGCGCAGTCAGGCCAAGGCGGCCTCATGACTGCCGCAACAGGAATGATTTGCTTCGCGGCGACTCGCTCCACGTGTCACAGACCGGGCTTTCGCTTCGCCTGGCGGAGTGCCTCGGAGAACCAGCCGGTGTGGCCTGCCGGCTGTTGCGGCTTGGGCCGTCCCGGCGAGGATCGCTCCGGCCGGTGTCCTGAGGGCCTGTCGGCCTGGTCGCGGCGGGGGCCGGCCGTGGGGTTGCTCCGCATGGAGAGGGCGATTCGCTTCCTTTCGAGGTCTACCTCCAGCACGGTGACCATGACCTTCTGATGGACCTTGACCACCTCGTTGGGGTCTTTCACGAAACGGTCCGCGAGTTGGCTGACGTGGACCAGGCCGTCCTGGTGGACGCCGATGTCCACGAAGGCCCCAAAGGCGGTCACGTTGGTGACGATGCCGGGAAGCTTCATGCCGGGTTTGACGTCCTCGATCTTCTCTATCCCCTCGGCGAACTGGAAGACCTCGAACTGCTGGCGCGGGTCCCGTCCGGGTTTGGCCAGCTCCTGCATGATGTCGTTGAGCGTAGGCAGGCCCACCTTGTCGGTGACGTATTTGCGGAGGTCGATCTTGCGGCGCAGCGACTCGTCGCGCAACAGATCGGCCACCTGGCAGCCCACGTCACGGGCCATGGCGTCCACGAGATGGTAGCTCTCGGGATGCACGGCGCTGGCGTCGAGGACGTTGTCGGAGTTGCGGATGCGCAGAAAGCCGGCCGCCTGCTCGAAGGCCTTGGGGCCGAGGCGCGGCACTTCGAGCAACTGCTTGCGCGAGCGGAAGGGGCCGTTCTGGTTGCGGTATTCCACGATGTTTTTGGCCAGTTGCGGGCCCAGGCCGGAGACATAGGTGAGGAGCTGCTGACTGGCCGTATTGACCTCCACGCCCACGCTGTTGACGCAACTGATGACCACGTCGTCGAGACTCTTCTGCAGGGCGGTCTGGTCGACGTCGTGCTGATACTGGCCCACGCCGATGCTCTTGGGGTCGATCTTGACCAGTTCGGCGAGCGGATCCATGAGCCGCCGGCCGATGGAGACCGCCCCGCGCACGGTGACGTCGTGATCGGGGAACTCTTCGCGGGCGACCTCGCTGGCCGAATAGACCGAGGCCCCGCTCTCATTGACCATCACGATCACGATCGAGGCGGGTAGGCCGATCTTGCGGATGAAGCTTTCCGTTTCGCGGCTGGCGGTGCCGTTGCCGATGGCGATGGCCTCGATGTTGAACTTCTCGCAAAGGGCCTTCACCGTGGCTTCAGCCTGGGCCGCCTCGCGCTGCGAGTGCGTCAGGTAGAGGACGTCGTGGTGCAGCAGCTTGCCCTGGCGGTCGAGGCAGACCAGCTTGCAGCCGGTGCGGTAGCCGGGGTCGAGAGCGAGAACGTTCTTCTGGCCCAGCGGCGGGGCCAGCAGCAACTCGCGTAAATTCTGGGCGAAGACGGCGATCGCGGCCTCATCGGCGCGGCGTTTCATCTCCAGGCGGACTTCCGTCTCCATGGAGGGCGCCAGCAGCCGTTTGTAGCCGTCGTGAACGGCCAGGCGGACCTGCTCGGAAGCCGGGCAGGTCCCCCGGACAAAGTGTGCTTCCAGCATGGCCGTCGCGTCCTGCTCCTCGGGAGCCGTCTCCAGCACGAGGAAGCCTTCTTTCTCGCCGCGGCGCATGGCCAGCAGGCGGTGCGAGGGCACGGTCGCCACCGGCTCGCTCCACTCGAAATAATCCTTGAATTTGACCCCCTCAGTCTCCTTGCCCACGATCACGCGCGAGCGGATGACGCCTTTCTCGAAGAAGAGGGCGCGGGTTTTCTCGCGGGCCTGGGGATCTTCGCTGACCCGCTCGGCAATGATGTCGCGGGCGCCGGCCAGGGCCTCCTCGGCCGAAGCGACGCCCTTTTCCTCGCTGATGAACCGGGCGGCTTCGACCTCGGGTGCGGTTTCGGGCTGCTGGGCCAGGAGCAGATCAGCCAGCGGTTCAAGCCCCTTCTCTTTGGCGATGGTGGCGCGTGTGCGCCGCTTGGGGCGGAAGGGCAGATAGATATCTTCGAGGGCGGCCATGGTCTCGGCGGCGTCGAGTTTGCTCTTGAGCTCGTCGGTCAGGAGGTTGCGCTCTTCGAGCGACTTGAGGATGGCGTTGCGGCGGGTGTCCAGCTCGGTGAGCTGTTCGAGCCGGTCGCGGATGGCGGTGATGGCGACCTCATCCAGCATGCCGGTCGCCTCTTTACGGTAACGGGCGATGAAGGGCACGGTGGCGCCGCCGCCCAACAACTCGGCCGTGGCCCGGACCTGTTGCGGCCTGACTTTCAATTCCCCTGCGATCTTATCGAAATAGCGTTCGTTCATGAGTCCTCTGATCACGAAAGCACGGCACGGGCTTCGCCCGCAGGTAACCAGCTTCCAGTTGCCAGTTTCCGGTTCTTGCGCGGGGCGCGAAGATCCTTATCTCGACCATGCCGGTTGGAGAATGGTACCGTCCGCGAGCGAAGCCGCAAGCGGGGAGATTCCCGTTGTGGTGCGGGGTGATGGAGTGCGAGCCGGGGGTCTTCCCGGATCGGCCCTGGTGGTCAAAATCGTGAGCCCACCTTCAAAAGAAGGTGGGCCACCCGGCACTGCTCACAGAGCGGCGGCGTGCGTCAGCCGCGGGCGGCCTTTTGCGGCGCGGGCGAGGCTTCTTTCACGGCTGGCGCTTCGGCCTTTTTCTTGCCGAATTCCGGATCAATCTTCACCAGGGCTGCCACCAGGAAGCCTGGGATGGTGGAGATCACGACCCACACGAAGAAGTGCTGGTATCCCACCGTCTCCTGCAGCCAGCCGCTGAACATGCCCGGGACCATCATGCCCAGGGCCATGAAGCCGGTGCACAGCGCGTAGTGGGCGGTCTTATGCTGGCCCTCCGCGACCATGATCATGTACATCATGTAGGCGGTGAAACCGAAGCCATAGGCGAACTGCTCGGTGGCTACCGCGACGGTGATGATCGCCAGATGCTCCGGCTGCCAGTAGGACAGGTAGACGAAGGCCAGATCCGGCAGGTGCATGATGATTACCATCGGCCACAGCCAGAAGCGCAGACCGCCCCGGGAGATCAGGTAGCCTCCCAGGATGCCGCCGGCCATCAGGGCGCCGATTCCGAAGGTACCGTAGACCAGCCCCACCTGCTCCGTGGTCAGGCCCAGGCCGCCCACGTCCCGCGGGTCCAGCAGGAACGGCGAGACCATTTTGACGAGTTGAGCCTCGGCAAAGCGGAAGAACAGCAGGAAACCAATCACCACGCCAATGCGTTCCTTGCGGAAGAAGGCGGCGAAGGTGCGGAAGAATTCGGCCACAAAGCTGGTGGACTGGCCGCTCCCTGTGGGGACGTCCGCGGCCGGATAGGGCAGAACGAATTTGTGGTAGACGCAGAAGAGGACGAACAGCACGGCCAGTACGCCCGCCACCGTGCTCCACGCCAGAGGAATGTTGCCGGAGGTGGCGGTGAAGGAGGCCGTGGCCGCGGTGCGAAGCTGGGGGTTCACCTTGAAAACCACCAGCGCGGGCTTGTCCCAGTTATGCTCATTGAAGACCAGGCGGGCGCCTTCGGCGATTTCAATACGCTCGTCGCCGCCCTTGCGATTGAGCACCACCACGATGTTCTTGTCGGCCGGTGGCTTCTGGGAGAGCCGCAGAGTGGTGACGCCCACGTTACCGGCGCCTGCGGATTGGGCCAGACGCGGGTCGCCGAAATGCTTCTTGAGGAAGTTCTCGAGCGGCGTGGACACGGACCGGGTCCACCAGGATTGTTCTTCTTTCTTTGCGGCGGACTCGCTGGCCGGGGCCTCGCGGAAGCCGTTGCGGGCGTTCTGCTCCACGGCCTGCTTCAACAGGGCTTTCACCTCGTCGGCCTCGCGCATGGTTGTGCTGATGTCCACCTTCGGCGTCCCGGCGATCAGTTCCAGGCTATTTGCAGGGGCTGTGGTTGTGGCCGGTGCTTCCAGGTTGATGGGCAGGTTGGGGGCGTCGGAGACCGCCGCGACGTTCAGCGTGACGGGGGGCAGGCCGCTGCCGGTTTCGATAAAGCCGGCCAGTACGACCAGCAGGCCCTGGGCGGCGATGGTGGCAATGCGGTAGAAGGTGCTGCGGACGCCGACGAAAGCGGCCTGCTGGTGCTGCTGGAGTCCCAGCATGTAGAAGCCGTCGGCGGCGATATCGTGCGTGGCGGAGGCAAAGGCCATCAACCAGAACAGGGCGATGGTGTACTGGAAAAAGCGTGGGGCGGGAATGGAGAGAGCCACCAACGCCAGCGTGGCTCCGATCAGGGCCTGCATGGCCACCGTCCATCGGCGCTTGGTGCCCAACAGATCGACCACCGGGCTCCACAGCGGCTTGATGACCCAGGGCAGGTACAGCCAGCTTGTGTACAGGGCGATGTCGGTGTTGGAGATGCCCAGACGCTTGTACATGATGACCGAGACGGTCATGACCATCACGTAGGGCAGGCCCTGCACGAAATAAAGAGAGGGAATCCAGGACCAGGGGTTGCGCGTCGGAATTGCAGCAGCGGTCGTGTCAGACATTGAGTCGTCTCCCGGAAAGTAACGGGCGTATGGTAACCGGAGGGAGGCGGAATGACCAATGTCCAGCCCCCAATGACTCCCGAACGGCCCCAAAATCAAGCACGAATGACGTGACTAGTGGCTTGTGACGAGGCCCGAATAAGGAAGCCTCCCCAAAATCTAAACGGGCCATTCAGCTCACGCACACTCCACGATTAGCCGGACCCGATTTGAGGTGAGACGGTCCGCGTTATTGGGGCGCGGGCATCCTGCCTGCCTCGCAGGCCGAAGCGCGAGAATCCGGGACCGGGGGCAATGGATGCCGGCCGCTTTCGCGTGCGCGTCGCGGAACCGTAAGAGCGGGAGGGGCGCTAACTGACAGCCAGGCAGCGGCGCAGCCCCGCCTCGATCCATTCGGGCTGAATGTCGTCGTAGAGAGTGGCGTGGCCGATGGCGTCGGCCAAGACGAAACGCAGCTTGCCGGCGGCGACCTTCTTGTCGGCGGTCATGACTTCCATCAGTTCGGCCTCGTGGCCCTTCAGCGGAGCCGTGATGGGCAGACCGAACCGGGCGATGAGGTCGATGATTTTTTCGGCGGCGGAGCGGTCCAGCCGGCCGGAGACGACGCTCATTTCCGCCGCGGCGACCATGCCGGCCGCGACGGCCTCGCCATGTCGCCAGGGGGCGCCCCGGCGGGCCATGGCCGTCTCGATGGCGTGCCCGACCGTGTGGCCGAAGTTGAGCAGGGCGCGCAGGCCGGTGGTCTCGCGCTCGTCCCGGGCCACCACCGCCGCTTTGATGCGGATGTTGTGCTCGACCAGCGCGCCGAGCGTGGCCGGGTCGCGAGAGAGGATGCGTTCGACGTTCTGCGCGTGCCAATCGAAGAATTCGGCGTCCTGGATGACGGCGTGCTTGATGCTCTCGGCCAGGCCGGCACGGTAGTCGCGGTCGCTCAAAGTCGCGAGGGTGAGGGTGTCCACGAGGACGAAGAGCGGCTGATAGAACGCGCCGATGAGGTTCTTGCCGCTGGGATGATTGACGGCCGTCTTGCCGCCGACGCTGGCGTCCACGTCGGCCTCCAGCGTGGTGGGGCACTGGACGAAGGGAATGCCGCGCAGCCAGGTGGCTGCGGCGAACCCGCCCAGATCGCCGATCACGCCGCCGCCCAGGGTTACCAGCGGGGAAGTGCGGTCGATCTTCGCCGCCGCCAGGGCGTCGTAGACGAAGGCCAGGCGTTCCAGCGATTTGCTGGACTCGCCGGCGGGAACGGTGATCAGCGCGGGCTCGAAGCCGGCGCCACGCAGCGCGGCGAGGGCCTGCTCCGCGTAGAGCGGGCGCACATTCTCATCTGTAAGTACGGCAGCGCGGGGGGATTTGACCCGCTTGCGCAGCGCAGCCCCCAGGCCGGCCAGGCCACCGGGGGCGATGATGGCCGGGTAGGGGTGGGGTTGCACGTCAACGGGGACGATGCGTTCGGGACCAGGCTCGGGTGTGTTCATAGTCATACGTGCTTAGCGAAGCGAAGTATGAGCGATGGGGAGTATGAGAGATGGAGCGAACCGCACGGTCGGCCTTTCTCTCCATCTCTCCAACGCTTCTTCTCTTCTTGCTCCGTTGTGCTCCGTGTTTGTGCGGTCAACAATCCTGCTTCAACTGTCCGGTTCCGTCCTCGGATGACCCAGAGCATTGGTAACGGGTGGCCCAGGTTCTCTGAACCTGGGCTCACGATTTGGGCTGCCCCGAGTGCTCGCGATAGGCCATAGAACGCGATCTGCCATGGAACGCGATCTACCACAGAAATCGTGAACCCACCTCTGAAGAGGTGGGCCACCCATCCTTCAACTATCTTGTTCCGTCGCCGGGCGACCCAGGGCGCTGGTAGTGGGTGGCCCAGGTTCTCCGAACCTGGGCTCACGATTTGGACTGCCCCGAGTGCTCGCGATCTGCCACAGAACGCGATCGGGCATGGAACACGATCTGCCACAGAAATCGCGAACCCACCTCTGAAGAGGTGGGCCACCCAGCAAGAGGTGGATCACCCACCTGACCATACTGCTTCAACTATCTTGTTCCGTCGTTGGGCGGCCCAGGGCATTGGTGGCCACGTCGAGCCAGTGACGGGCCTGCTCCCGCCGGCGTTCGTCCGTGAGTCGCTCCAGGGAGGCCCGCAGATGGCCCTCGGCCACTTCATACTGCTGCAGGTCGCGGGCGTAAATAATGCCCAGCAGCAGCTTGACCGCATCGGCTTCCGGCGAGTTCGGATAAGCCGTCAGATACTTCTCGTAAGCCGCCGCCGCCTGGGGCAACCGGCTCATGGTATAGAGCTGGTTGGCGATGTCGAGCTGGTGTTGACGGCTGAGCACCTGCCGGGGGTCGGTTTCGAGCAGCTTCTCGTACAACTCGGCCGCCAAATCGCGGTTATTCTGGGCGAGGGCTTCCGCAATTTGCATGCGCAAGTCGGTCACCTGGTCCGTGGCCGGATCGGGCAACGGACGGATAGTGACGCCGTCCACGGTGACCGGGCGCGCCACCCGGCCGAACTGGGCCTGGGCCCGGACGTTGGGGTCGGCCATGGCCACCCGGGCATAGTGTCGCTGCAGCCGGCGCCGCCAGAGGGCCACGATGTCGAATTGATCGCGCGGCAGGCAACGCAGGGCCAGCATCCCGGCCGCCGCCGCAAAGCCGAACGCATAGCCGGCCAGGTGCGCGCCGAAGGCCACATTGCTGTCCGCGACCATCCGCGGGGCCATGACGTTGTCCCACAGGATCATCTTGAAGACGATCAGGAGCATGCTGGGCAGCTCGAACGTCCCAATGATGAAGAACCAGTAGAGCACCGTAATATGGCTGCGGGGGAACAGGGCCAGATAGGCGGTGGTAACGGCGGCAATCGCGCCCGACGCGCCGACCATGGAGGCGTCTCTATAGAAGCCGTAGCCTGTCGCCGCGAAGACGCCTCCCGCCAGGTAGAAGAAAAGGTACGGCCCGTGCCCCATCTTGGCGTTCACGGCATTCCCGAAAACCCAGAGGAACAACATGTTCCCACCGATGTGGGCCCAGTTGGCGTGCAGGAACTGGTAGGTGAAGAACTGGTAAAGCTGTGGCGAGGTTCCGTCCAAGACGGCCAGTTCCACCCAGCGGTTCAGCGGATGATTGGGCCGGCTGGCGTTCTCGACTCCGCCGGTCGCCAGAAAAATCAGGACGTTCAGAGCAATCAGCGCGTAGTTGACCCAGGGCGTGCGTCGGATGGGGGTATCGGTGGATATCGGGATCATCGTGTGCCCATAAACGCCGTGCTTCTGCCCGGCTATACCGGTTTAGACCACTCCATGGCAGCGGCAAGATGCCCCTGCTCCATGAAAGGGCGGACCAGTGCCGCCGCGGATTCCTGGGGCCGCCGTGGATTCTCAGGTCGCGTCAGGGCTGCCCGGCCGGCTCTGCGCGGTGCCGACGCCGGCCACCTGGACGAATGCCATTCTCAGCTCGTGGAGAGTCCCTTCCATGATGGCCTTTTCATTCTCATCGAGATTATTGCGCGTCTTGTTGAGCAGCAAGTCGAGCAGATCGATGTAGTGCTTGGCCACCGCCAGGTTGGGAGGGATGACCTGTCCGGTGTTCGGATCCTGGAAGCCACCCAGTCCGAGGCTGGCCTGAATCACGATCATGTGCACGATTTCGCCTAGGCTCGGGTCGGGAAGCTGACCCTGCGCGGGCTCCTCACGGGTCTGACGGTCGAGCTCCTCTTTCTCTCGACGGGCCTGCTCCTTCCAGTCGGAATCCACAAAAATATGCGGGGTGTCTTCGGGCTTGTCAGCCATTTCAGTCTCCAATCAATGTTAAACTTCAGTATAGATGCCCGCTCGCCGGTGCTGCTGTCGTTTCCAGTCAAGATTTCTGCGGTTCCGCACCGGCCGAGCTCCGTGCCGGCCGTTCGCCGTGAGAGTCCCACGGAACTGAGGAGCTGGAAACGGCAGTAGATGATAGTGGGAAAGTGGTCTGGTGAGAAGGTGAGAAGAGGTTCAGGGTTCGGGATATAGGGTTCAGGGAGGGCAGCGGCGGGGTTTAGAGTTCGGGATTCAGGTTTTGGGGCTGGAGTCAGAGTGGGGGGGCGGGGATTTCACCAGCCGTCGCGCAGCCGCTTGGCCAGGGCGGCCAGGCGGTCGTGAGGCTGCAGGCCGTAGAAAAACTCGCGCGATTGCGCGATTTCGTTGCTGCTGAGCTCTCGTTCCAGCCGGACGATCCGCTGGTTCAATTCCACCTCCCGCTCGGGCACCAACTTAACCAATTGCTCGTTGACCTGCCGAATCGCCCGATAGACCTCCCGGCGTTCCAGATGCGAGGCGCGGATTTCCCGCAGGTGCCGGGAGCGGTCGATCAGCCGGGCGCGCTCGTCGAGCAGTTCCCCCGCGAGCCCCGAGGCAGACTCTATCGTCGCTCCCTGGCTGGAGAGGTAACGCTGAGGATTGAAGTGCCAGTCGCGAAGGTGACGGTGAGCCGTCCGCAGGTGGTCCAGAGTTGTGTCAAAGACTGGCAGCGGCAGACGCAGGGTCGCACTGACGCAGGCGAACGCCGGCGGCTCGCAACGGTAATACCTGCGGATGATTTCGTCGGTGATGCGGTCGTACTTGGCCCCGCCGATGCCGTGGACGAACAGGTCGCAGACCAGCAGACGGGCCCAGAGAGTCAGGGTTAAGGCCCGCGGTCGGATGACCCAGGGATGAAGGGTTCTCAGTGTTGCATCGGGATTGTGGGCCAGATCTCGGGCCGGCACTTTGCCGATCAGAATTGCATCCGCGAACAACTCGATCTGGTCGCCGGTTCGGCGAACCCACAGTCTGCGCCGCCTTTGCAGCGGTTGATAAATCCAGAGAGCCGCTTCAGTCCGATCTGACTCCCGTCCAAGGTTGGGCAAAGGGCGATCGGGGCTGCTGACGCCTTGTTCCTGACGATATTTCGTCAGGGCCTGGTTGTAGGCGACGGCGAATGGCTCCGGGTTGAGCAGCAGGTCGGCCAGGAAGAGCCCGCCGAAAGCATCGCTCACCCGGGCTTCAGGCAAGGTTGCTTCGAACAGCTCATCCACGCTGGCTCGTCCGGCTACATGTTGGGCGACGGCATCGCGGGGATTGGGCTGTGCCAGATGGGCCAGGTAGCGAGGCATCTGCGAGGCCTCGAACCGTTCGCCGAGCAGGTCCGATAACTCCCGATCGATGCGGGCGATCTGCTCTGGTGAAAGAGGGGGGCGCCCTTCGTAGGGAGAGCCGACCGGCCCGGACGAAAAGGCGATCTCGCGCCGACTGACCAATCCGTCAGGCTCCACGACCGGCACAGAGAGCGACGATGACGCCGGAGCGTCATTGTCCACCACGAGATCCAACCCTTCCACACCGAAGGCCTCACTGGCATGGCGGACGACCACGTGTTTGGCCCATACCCCCGGATGAACGAAGGCCGGCTGATGCCCGCAGGCCACCACGGGGTCGTGGTCGATCAGCACGGCGCGGGTTTCCTGGACCGCGCGTTCGGCCGGCTCACCGGCCAGGGTGAAGCGATATTCGCGCCGCTGGCGGATATTCCTGGCCATGAGTTCGGGCCATTGAGCGGGAGGCGGCTCAATGAGAATGTCGCCATCTGCGGGGGGAGTTTGAAGCCTGTTGAAATCCAGCATGGATGCAGCACTGCGTCAGTTGTTGGCGCGTCAGGTCAGGGCGCCGGACTTGGGGCATGAGGTCATGTGCAGTCGCCGCACGGCTCCTGCGGGTGCTGCCGTGCCGGTCCGGCCCTGACCCAGGATCGACTTAGTTCGTGGATCAGCACATCGTAATAATACAGCAGGCGGGCGTCGGCATCATCCAGGGCACCGCCGAAAAAGCGGTCCTTGTCCGTATAAATGAGCCGTACCGGGATTTCGCGAATCCGCAGGCCTTCGCGGACGGCCTGGACCCAGAGCTGCAACGGCATCCCGTAGCCGGGCACGGTGATGTTCAGCCGCCGCAGGGCCTGGACCCGGTAGGCCTTGAAGCCGCAGAAGGCGTCCGTGAGGTTGAGGCCGAGCACTTCGTTCAACAAGTCTGTAATCTTCTGATTGATGGCCCGGCGTTCCGCGGGCGGGCGCGAGTTGCCGGCCATGTCGATGAGATAGCGCGATCCGCTGATGATGTCGGCGTCGTCCTCCTCGGCAGCGCGCACGAAGTCGGGGATGGCGGCGGGCTCGTGCTGCTCGTCGCAGTCCAGGGTGACCAGCCAGTCGTAATCGTGGTCCGAAGCAAAGCGGAAGGCGTCGATCAAGGACTGCCCGTACCCGTGGTTGATCCGATGGCGGATCATTCGGATGCAGGGCTCGGCCCTGAGGATGCACGGCGTCGCATCCGTGGAACCATCGTCGATCACCAGAATGTCGCGCGCGTACTTACGGACCTCCTGCACGACCGACCGGAGGGTTGCGGCTTCGTTAAATACAGGAATGGCAACCAGGTAACGCACGGGCGCCTCCGCTCATCTGTCAGGATATCAACTGTAAAACCGGCCTACAACCCATGGTAGGGGGTTGCCCGGCCAAAGCAAAGCGGCTGCAGAACTGGGTGAGAGGGGGGAGGTGAGAAGATGGTAAGGTAGGCAAAGTGTGAGGGCACGCTGGATCGTGCGACCGCCATCAGCGGCGGATCTGGCTGACGATGGTCGGATCGGTGATCTTTGTGTCATTTGCCAGCATGAACGCCTTGCTGAGAATAATGGCCAGCATGCCGTCGCCCTCGAACGGCAGGAAGACCTTTTCACCCTCCCGGGCCGGGGCCCGTACGATGCACAGGTATTGATCGTTAGGCTCCATGAGGATATTGCCGCTGCCGAGGTGAATTCGATACGTTCGCAGGTCCCCGCGCACGATCAGGAACCGATCGACCAATGAGCACCGGGCGGCGATCTTGAGTTTGGGGATCAGTCGCTGCAGCACCTCCCGGCGGGTTTGAGCCGTGGCCGTGAGTTCGCCAAAGGCGTAGCCGTGCCAGTAATCGCTATATGCGCCACGTGGGCCGCCGTCCACCCAACTGGCATCATTACCTACGCTGGCGACGCCCACAAATAGATCTACATCGCGCAGCACCTCGGACAGGACCAGCGGTGGCACTTCTTCGAGAGGGACGGGATCGGCCTCCTGTTCACTTCGCCGCGATGAATAACCGCCGCCATAAGCGTGGGCGCTGTTCTCGGCGGCGTCCAGCGGGTAGAAGCGAACCTGATCGGTGGTCAGGTACAGGAAAGTGCCGGTCTCGTTGGTGTCCGTCCCGTACTCCTCGCCGACGCCGTCGATCCAGAATTCCGCTCGCGGGTTCCATTGGGGCAGCAGCCGCGTGGCCGAGGGGAATTCGTCATCTACCAGAAGCCGCAGCTTGTTCTTCCAGCCCCGAGCGGCACAAAGAGCGTTGAACTGGTGTTGTTTGAGAATGTGGGCCGCGAAACGGTTTGAGTAGACGCGCGTCTGCCGTTCGGCGTCGGTCAGGATGTAAACTTCGCGATGAGCCTGTTTGAAGGGCTGACGAACGTGGCGTTCTTCAAACCATTGCCGCCAGGCGAAGATCTCATCGGGGCTGTGGTTGATGGGATGCCATAGCTCGACCCGGGTTTCGGGTGTCAACCAGTCGAGGGGCTGGTCATCCGCATTGACAAAGCGGTCCTCAAAGAAAACCGCGTCGCCGGTTTTTCCGCCCTGTGTGAAGCTCCAGATGAGCCGGCGGGCCAGGGTGCCGACGAGGGGATGATCGAGGTAACGCTCGCGCCAGACTCCCAACGGCCAGGATTTCCGGCTCAAGCAGAGTTGATCGAGCCGTTCGGCCTGGGCGGGCAGCATTTTCTGGAGGTCCTTGGCGGCCTGCCGGAGCTCCTTGAGCTCATCGGCGAAGTCCCTGCGGACGACGGCGGGGACGGGGGCCTGCCGCTTGCCATCGGCGCGCAACCAGCGCAGTTCGGTAGAGGAGCCGGTCACAGCCAGCTCCGCGGTGAATTCTCCGAGCGTCTCGCGGCGCATACCAACTTCGGTGAGGCCGTAGGCAGGCACGGCCATCTCTTCGAGCTCCTCGCGGGGCAGACCGACTCGCTGGGCGGCGGCGACAAGCGCTTTTTCGATACACTGCTGAGCGGTGCCGAACTTGACGCGGGCGCGAAGGATGGCAAGCTGGGCAATACCTTCCATGCCGGGCATATGTCCGAGGGCCCATACGCAGGCGTTGCCGACTTTGACCAGTCGGGGGCCGATGCCGGGGAGCTTTTTGTAGGAACTCAAGGCCAAAGTGGTAAGGGCGCGGGCGATCTCAGGATCTTCTTCCAGGCCGCAGCACCAGACCAGCCCCTTGAGGATGTTGCTGTTTTGCTCGCAGATGTACCATTCCCACTGATGCCTCCACCGCCAATCGGCCCCGCTGTGTTCCGTCCGTGGTTGATCCACGAGGGGAAACCAGGCAAGGACGCGTTCGCGGAAGGTCTTCCGACCGATACGTTGCAGGAGCGGAGTCGCGGTCGAAATCCATTCCGCTGAAGGCTGTGCACCCTGGGCGGATTCGCAGTGCGAGAGCAGCTTCGGCCAGGCGGCGCTTTCCTGTTGCTCTGTCTCCAGATCGGCGATAGCCCGGTTGGCCCAGGCTTCTCCACCTATGAGCGGAAGCCGGCGGCGCCCCAGGCAGAGAATTGCGAGCCGCTCAGCGATCTTCTGCTCCGCGGCGTTACCGACGAAACAGTTGGCCATGCGTGCCAGCGCGAGAGACAATTCAGGACTGACGCCGTTCTGTTGTACATGGGCCTCCAGATCAGAGATCAGTTGCGTCAGGAACGGATAGGCGAAGAGCGCAAGAATACCCAGGTCCGCGAACCGGTTGACGAGCCAGACGTAGTCCTGATCCCCAAAGGGGAGCTTCTGCTTGAACAGATGCTCGATTACGGCAAAAGCCCAATGGGGGAATCCTTCCACGTTCCACAGATACAAGGCTCGATCGCTCTCTGGGGGAAGCCCTTCCCGTACTTTCGCGATCTGGTCGATGACTTCCCGAACAAAGGCGACTTGCGTCGGGGCGTCGGCTTCCAACACAGCTTTGCACTCGGCGACGCTTGCGAAGTTTCTGGGATATGCCAGACCAGGTCGGGGAAGCCTGTTGAGGGCCTCAAGTAATCTGGCCGCCCTCTCGTCCGGCAGGCCGATGCGCGCACCGGACATGCTCTTACCCTCCCACCAGCGGCACAAGCTTCAGAAAGGTGACCTCGACGCCCGGCTGGATCTCGATCTCCTCGTCGAGATCCTCCACCTGCCGGTCGCCGACCAGGATGAGGAAACCGTTCTCCTGGAAGGCTTTGAGGGCCACCTCGTACTGCTGTTTCCAGTCTATCGTGCGCGGCTTGCGAAGGCGGTAGCCGTTCAATTCGCGCTCGGCATCACTGGGTTGGACGAGGCCCTGGAAAACGTGCTGATGGGCCTTGAGGTTGTGGTCCTGAACCTCCTGGTAAACCCGGCTGCGGATCAGTTCGCGGACGGTGATGCGCTCGGTGAGAAATTCAAGCGTTATCCGGCCGAGGAGCTGTCCCGAGGTGGTTTCGTCGCGGACCGTCAGCGTTGAGGACATACGGTGCTCCGTTCTGAGGGGACTGCAGAAACAGTGTCGCGCACAGTTTGCCCCGATTTGTTGCAGGTTCCAAGCGAGCTTCTAAACACGGACTGTGTAGTTATGCAGTCGGAGTGAATCCCGCGCGAGCGCCACGAAGGCTTCCGATCTTGAAGCGGGTTCATGGGGCAGGAAGCACCGGCAGATAGCGGGTTCGCCTTGGACACGATAGGATTGCGGCCGATCTTCAGTCTCCCGCGGACGCGGGGTTGACCAGAAAGGAGCTATCATGACCCGGTTGCTGATCGCAGGGATTGCTGGTGTGTTATCGTGCATCGCCGCTCAGGTGCTGGCTGCCGATGGTCAAGGTGTGGATCTGGCCCGGCTGACCGGCTGGGACATTGTCGTGGCGGAGGGCGCCCCGCCCAGCGAGGTGTATGCGGCTGAGGAGTTTCGAACCCACCTGGCTCAGGCTGCCGGCGTCGAACTGCCTATCACCAGGAACCCCGACCGGCTGGATCGGCACGTGTTCATCGGGACCGGCAAGGCCATGCAGGCCAGCCCGGTGGGCTTCGCCGTCGATCAGATGGGGCCGGAAGATCTGCGCATCGTTGTCCGCGATAACCTGATCGCGATTGCCGGCGGTCGGCCGCGGGGCACGTTGTACGGGGTCTACACCTTCCTCGAAGACTATCTCGGCGTCCGCTTCCTGACCGTCGATCACGTTCACGTACCCAGGCTCAAAGGTCAGAAGGTGGTGGGGCCGTTGGATCGCTCGTACCATCCGCCGCTGTCGTTCCGCTGGACCTTCTATGGGGAGACCAACAACAACCCGGCCTTTGCCGCCCGACTGCGGGTGAACACCATCAGCGATGATCCCCGGTACGGGGGCAAGACGGGGCAATCGTTGATCAACCATAGCTTCGGCTACCAGGTTCCGCTGGCCAAGTACGGCAAAGAGCATCCCGAGTACTTTGCTCTGCGCGACGGCAAGCGCCTGGCCGAGGGCAAGAATGACTGGTTTGATACGCAACCGTGCCTGAGCCATCCCGATGTGCTCAAAATTGTCACCGAGTCGGTACTGGCCGAATTGAAGGCCCATCCGGAAAAAGAGAATGTCTGCGTCAGTCAGAATGACAACTACAAGTATTGTCAGTGCCCGCAATGCAAAGCCGTGGACGAAGCCGAGGGCTCACCGATGGGTATGCTGTTGACGTTCGTGAATGCGGTGGCCGACGTGGTGGCCAAAGAGCATCCGAACGTCAAGGTCGGCACGCTGAGCTACCAGTACACGCGCCAGCCGCCCAAGACCATCAAGCCGCGGCCCAACGTGCAGATCCAGCTTTGCAGCATCGAATGCTGCTGCGTGCATCCCATCAACGATCCCAAATGCGAGAAGAATACGCGCTTCTGCGCGGACATGGCCGAGTGGAACAAACTCACCGACCAGATCTTCATCTGGAACTACAATACGAATTTTTCCAACTACCTGTTGCCGTTCCCCAATCTGCGCGTGATCGAGCCCAACATCCGGTATTTCGTGGAGAAGGGAGCCAAAGGCATTTTCATGCAGGCCGCGGGCAACACCACCGGCGCCGAACTCTCCGACCTGCGGAACTACATCATGGCCAATCTGTTGTGGGATCCAAACCGCAGCGCCCAGACGCTCCAGGATGAATTCCTCGACCTGCACTACGGGCCGGCGGCCCCGCCCATCCGGCGGTTCATCAACGCCCACCACGACAACGCGCTGCGAAAAGGCATCCACCGCAACTGCTTCGGGCAGGCGAAGGATTACGGGATCGACGAGGACATCGCCCGCCAGGCGCTGGACGCCTTCGCCGAGGCCCTTGCGCTGGCCGACAGCGAGGCCCTCAAGGCCCGGGTGGAAAAGGCCTCGATCTGCGCCTATCGGGCGGCCATCGAGCCGGCCTGGGCCGCCCCCGACGACAAGCCGCTCGATCCGGCCCTCATCGCGCGCACGCGTCCACTGGTGAAGCGACTGTTTGAACTCTGCGCCAAGTACAAAGTGCCGATGTGGAACGAAACCACGCGCATCGACGCCGCCCAGGCTCGCTTCCGGTCCAAGCTGGGCCTCAAGGAGGGGGAAGACTTCTGACCCCATTTGACCGGTGAGACGGGTGGCCCACGTCCTCCGGACGTGGGTTCACGATTTCTTTGCAGGAAGCGTCTTGATCATCAAAAATCGTGAACCCAGGTTCAGAGAACCTGGGCCACCCAGGGATGGATTGGGACGGAAGATGGCCTATTGTTCGGTGATTGAGCCGGGGTGGCCCACGTCCTCCGGACGTGGGTTCACGATTTCTTCGCAGGAAGCGTCTCGGTCATCAAAAATCGTGAACCCAGGTTCAAAAGAACCTGGGCCACCCGGGATGGAATGAGACGGAAGATGGCCTATTGTTTGGTGATTGGGATGGGGTGGCCCACGTCCTCCGGACGTGGGTTTACGATTTCTTTGCAGGAAGCGTCTCGGTCATCAAAAATCGTGAACCCAGGTTCAAAGAACCTGGTCCACCCGCTATCATGCTTGGCGCTGTGCCCAAGGGAGTAACCTCTATCAAGCGTAAATCTGAAGTTCTCGCCATCGTCTGCCTGTTCGCCTCCATCATCTGCTGGGGCGTGCCGACGGTCATGCTGCGCTACCTGACCAAGGCCATTCCGGACGGCTACACAACCAACCTGGTGCGCTATCCGATCTCGACGGTGTTGTACATCCCGCTGATCGTGCTGGCGGTGAAGCGCGACCGGCAACTTCCCGCCCGGGGCCGCGGCAGTGGGTTGAGACGCTTCTGGGTAACGGCCCTGGTACCGGCCGTGGTGAACATCATCGGCCAGACCCTGTTCGCCTGGTCGCCGTATTTTCTTGAGGCCGGGGAGATGTCCTTCCTGGTGCGCGTCTCTGTCGTCTGGAGCATCCTGGGAGCGTTCCTGCTCTTTCCCGACGAGCGTCCGCTGGCCCGCAGCGGCCGGTTCTGGGCGGGGACGGCCCTGGCCCTGACCGGCTTCGTCCTGTTGTCGGCTGTGGCTTTGAAGGACGGCCACGTAAGCAGGATCGGGATCGTTGTTGTGCTGCTGTGCAGCATTTTCTGGGGCCTGTACGACATCACCGTCCGCTATACCATGCGCAATCTCCACCCGCTGGTGGTGTTCGGGATCATCGGCAACTACACCTCGATCGGGCTGATCCTGATGGCGCCCCTGGGAGAGCCGTCTTCGGTCCTGCAACTTTCCATGTCTGATACCCTCCTGCTGATCGGCTCGGCCTTCGTCGGGATTGCCGCCGCCCACGGCATGTATTACGTGGCCATCCAGCGGCTCGGCGTGGCCGTTTCCGCGCTGGCGCTGATGCTCACGCCGTTTGTCTCCCTGCTGGGTTCCTGGTTTTATCTGGGGGAGAAATTCTCCGCGCTGCAGTGGATCGGCGGCCTGACGCTGATCGCCGGGGCCGCGTTGGCCATCCTGTCCCGACAGGAGATGCTCCGCACCCGGCGCGGGCCCATCGACGTCAGCCCGGACTGATCGGGAAGGGGGCGTGAAAGGGGCTTCTGAGGCTGGATCGATCCGGAAACGCCGGCGAGGGATGGATCAGCGTACCTGGTTGTCCCTTGCTGGCGCTTCGGGCCCACAACTGATATTTCCCCTTCGGGCTCACAAACGGTATTTCCCCTTGAGCTGTCCTCTCCCCACAGGCCTATAATTGCCGTATCGGGCTTCGACGCACTCTGTTCGCCATCTGTTTCGGTCAGCGACCCAAGAGGGAATGCCATGAGCGCTGTTCACCCCGCCTCGGCCGCCGCAACCCAGCCTCGGCCAAACCGGCTCATCGACTCCACCAGTCCTTACCTGCTCCAGCACGCTTACAACCCGGTGGACTGGTTCCCCTGGGGACCAGAGGCCTTCGAGAAGGCCCGTCAGGAGGACAAGCCCGTCTTCCTGAGCATCGGGTACTCCGCCTGCCACTGGTGCCACGTGATGGAACACGAAAGCTTCGAGAACCCGGAGATCGCCGAGGTCCTCAACGAACATTTCGTGTCCATCAAGGTGGACCGCGAAGAACGTCCCGACCTCGACGAGATCTACATGACCGCCACCCTGCTCTACAACCAGGGGCAGGGCGGCTGGCCCATGAGCGTCTTTCTGACGCCTGATCAGAAGCCCTTCTTCGCAGGCACCTACTTTCCGCCCGCATCGCAGTACGGCCGGCCGGGCTTCCGCGACCTGCTGCTGACCATCAACCGGCTGTGGCGTGAAGACCGCGAGCGCATCCTGGAATCGTCCGAATCACTGACCGGGGCCTTGCAGAGCCTTGGCGGACTGGACCGCTCGGAGGCCGGCGTCGCCCGTGAGCTGGTCAGCCGGGTGGCCGATGCCCTTGGAATGGCCTTCGACGACCGGACCGGAGGCATGAGCAGCGGCGGAACCAACAAGTTTCCGCCCTCCATGGCCATGAGCCTGATGCTTCGTGAATACCATCGCTCACGTGCAGCGGGCACCGTCTCCGCCAGCCCCTCGGCGACGGCCGGCCCGGGAGCGCCAGGGAGGGCCTCCACTGCCGCGGCTGACGCCGGTGTGGCAGCCGGTATTCCCGCGGACAGCGGTTCCCGGCAGGCCCTGCTGGAGAAGGTGGAACTGACTCTGGACTGCATGGCCTCCGGGGGCATCTACGACCAGCTTGGCGGGGGGATCCACCGCTACAGCACCGATCCGGAGTGGCTGGTGCCGCACTTTGAGAAAATGCTCTACGACCAGGCCCTGGTTGCCGGGGTGTACCTGGAAGCTTTCCAGTTGACGGGCCACCCGCGCTGGTTGGCGGTTGGCCGGGACATCCTTGATTACGTCTTGCGCGACCTGCAATCGCCCGAGGGCGGCTTCTATTCGGCCCGTGACGCCGACAGCGAAGGCGTGGAGGGCAAGTTCTACATCTGGACCAAAGCCGAAATCATGGATGCACTGGGCGAGCGGGCCGGGGAGATCTTTTGCAGCTACTACGACGTGAGTGAGGCCGGCAACTGGGAGGGCGTGAATATCCTCCACGTGGAACGCGGGATCCAGGCCGTCGCCCGCCTGAACCGCCTTGACCCGGCCGAAGTGCTGCGCATTCTCCAGGAGTCCCGCCAGAAGCTTTTTGAGGTGCGCGAGCGCCGCGTGCCCCCCGGCCTGGACGACAAGGTGCTCACCGGTTGGAACGGTCTGATGATTGCCTCGCTGGCCCGGGGCGGGCGCATCACCGGCGAGCAGAAGTACACCCGTGCCGCCGCGAAAGCCGCTGATTTCATCCTCACGCGCATGACCCGCAACGGTCGCCTCCTGCGCGCGTATCGCAAAGGCGTGGCTCACACGGGTGGCTATCTCGACGACTACGCCTTCTTCGTCGAGGGGCTGCTGGAGCTTTACGAGGCCACCTTCGAACCGCGCTGGCTCGATGAGGCCATTCGACTGAACGAGGCCATGATCCGCCATTTCTGGGACGAGCGGGAAGGGGCCTTCTTCTTTACCGCCGATGACGCCGAACCCCTCCTGGTCCGCACCAAGGATGCCACCGATCAGGCGATTCCCTCAGGCAACTCGGTGGCCCTCCTGAACCTCCTTCGGCTGTCGGCCATCCTTGACCGCGACGACCTGCGTGAAAAGGCCGAGCAGTTGATGAAGGCGGTGGCCGGCAGCGTGGAACAATCCCCCTTCGGTTTCAACCGTTTCCTGGTCGGTGTGGACTTCTACCACGACCCCGGCCGGGAGGTGGTCATCGTCGGTTCTCCCGGCGACCCGGCCACCCAGGCATTGATCAAAGCGGTCAATCAGGTTTATGATCCCCATCGCGTGGTCTTGTTATCGGATCCATCGGCTCCCGACGCGGCCGCCTGGGCTGAGAGAATTCCGCTCCTGGCGGGCAAGGAACTGGTGGATGGCCGTCCGGCCGCCTACGTTTGCCAGAATCGTACTTGCCGCCGGCCGGTCACCCACCCCGGCGAGTTGGTCCGGGACCTGCAAGCGAACTGAAGTCCGGTAACCGCGAGGGAGTTGGACCACCCCGCGGCAACCGGCCGATGAACGATTAGGCGCCCTGGCCTTGTGCATCGATTTGCACGTGTGTGCCACGGCCCTTGAGCCGTGGAGGCAGGTTTGTGAGCTTCGCCACCGCTTCAACGCCGTGGCCCACAAGATGGGTGAGTACGTGATGAGAGGGCAACACATGACAACCGGTTTCTCACTTCTCACTTCTCACTTCTCACCTTCGCCGCGCCCCTCTGTGCAGCGACTCTGCATCCTCATACTGTTGGCTTCATCAAGCGGCATCGCACTCGCCCAGACGCCCGCCACCCGGCCGGCCACCGCGCTGCCGCCTATCCCTCGTGAGCCCGAGTATGCCGGCAGCGAGCGCGTTACCGAACGCATGATCAACGAACAGGCCGGCAGATCCATCGTTTTGCCGTCCGAGCCACGCGATTTCTGTGACGACCCGGCCCTCGCCTCCGGCACGGTTGTGGGCAAGGTGACTGCCGGCCCGCGCCCGTTGCCAGAGGGCTACGTGATTGCCCGCCGGCCCGCCCGGATCGAGCGTCAATCCACCGGCTTCGTGGTCCATGTGGAGCCGGACCCCCGGCTGCCGGCCGTTCCGCCGTTGCGGGTTCTGCCCAACGCCCGCTTGGCCCTGCTGGAGACGGTCCTGGCCGAGACCGGTGAAGATCACCGTTTCCTTGTGACCGGGCGCGTTACCGAGTTCCAGGGGGCCAACTACCTGCTGTTGAGTAACGTGGCTGAATTGCCCCCCGGCGTCGATCCGTCGCCCCAGCCCCCGGCTCCGCCGGCCCCCGTCCCTGACGCTTCCCAATCCGACGGCCAGACGGAAACCCGTCCGTCCGGCCGGGAGCCCACCGCCGAAGAGTTGATCCGCCAGATGATGCAGGATCGCCCGCCGCGCCCCGCGGCCCTGCCCGAGGATCGGCCGCCGACCGGCACGGCGCCTATGGAGATTCCGCTCGAAAAACCGTTGCCCGCCGTCCCGGAGACGGAGCGGGCCCGCTGGCCGGATGATACGCTGCTTTCGGACCGCCCCGTCCGGCTGGTTCCCGGAGAGAACGGGGACTGGATGCTGGCTTTTGAGAACCGCAGCATGCGGCCGATGGATGGGCCGATTCATGTGCTCCCCGGCCGGCTGCTGGAGCGGGCCATCAGCCTGACCGCCGGTGGCACCAAGCCCGTGGTCCTGATCGTCAGCGGTGAAATCACCGCTCATCGCGGCACCAATTACATCCTGTTACGCAAGGTGCTGGTCCGCCGTAGCGTGGGGAATCTCCACTGACCACCGACTGTAGCGACCGGGCTCCGTACCGGTCGTTAGAATGCCGGAGGGGACTCCGTACCGGCATTTAACTCGTAGCGGCCGGGCTCTGTACCGGCCGTTGGGTCGCATTGGCCGGCTGTGTACGGGCCGTTCTTCTCATCGAGAACGGCCGGCTCTGCCTTCAGCAGGGGTTCCGGTTAGCCGCTATAACCGGTGTAGAATTTGGAGAAGGCGCCAATGCCATTAATGATGAGCGTATCCGGCGTGCGAGGCGTTATCGGCGAGTCCATGACGCCCGTGTTGGCATCTGAACTGGGCTGTGCGTTTGGGACCTATCTGAACGGCGGTAAGGTGGTGATCGGTCGCGATTCGCGCCCGAGCGGCCCGATGGTGCAGTCGGCGCTGGTGGCCGGCCTGCTGGCCACCGGTTGTGAGGTGATTGTGCTGGACGTGGCCTCCACGCCTGCGACCGCGCTCATGGTCCTGCGTCACAAGGCCGACGGTGGCGTGATCATCACCGCCAGCCACAATCCGGTGATCTGGAACGGCATCAAGTTCCTGACCAGCGAAGGCCTGGCCCCGCCACCGGAGCAGGCCGCGAAAATCTTCGACCTCTATCACCGCAAGGCCTTCAACCTGGTGGACGTGGAACGGATCAAGCCCGTGCTGTCCGATCCGACCGCCGCGGCCACGCATGTTGAAGCTGCGCTGGGCATCGTGAACGTGCCGCAGATTGCCGCGAAACGTTACAAAGCCGTGCTCGACAGCGTGAACGGCGCCGGCGGCGAGGAAGGGCGGTTGCTGCTCGAAAAACTCGGCTGCCAGGTGGTGCACATGAACGCCGAGCCCACCGGCCGGTTTGCCCACACGCCCGAGCCCACGGTCGAGAACCTCACCGACCTGTGCGCGGTGGTCAAACGCGAGGGTGCGGCCATCGGTTTCGCCCAGGATCCCGACGCCGACCGCCTGGCCATCGTGGATGAGAATGGCCGGTACATCGGTGAGGAATACACGCTGGCCCTGTGTGCCAAGTACATGTTCGCGGCCCATCCCGGACCGGCCGCGGCGAACCTCTCCACCTCGCGCATGATCGACGACATCGCGGCGGCGGCCGGCGGCCCGTGCCGGGTTTATCGTTCGGCGGTGGGGGAGGCTAATGTCGTCGAGGCCATGAAGGCCCACGGCTGTGCCTTCGGTGGCGAAGGCAACGGCGGCATCATCGACCCGCGCGTGGCTCCCGTGCGCAACAGCCTGGTGGCCATGAGCATGGTCCTGCAACTGATGGCCCAAACCGGCAAGACCGTCGGCCAGCTCGCCGACGAGATCCCCGCCTACGTCATGATCAAGACCAAGGCCGAGTGCTCGAAGGAGCGCATCGCCGAAGTTCTTGAAGCCACCAGAAAGAAGTACGCCCGCGAGCGGATCAACGACATCGACGGCGTGCGGGTGGACTTCCCCGACGGCTGGGTCCACGTCCGCGGCTCGAACACCGAGCCGATCATCCGCATCATGGCCGAAGCCCCGACGAAAGAGCGTGCCGAAGCCCTCATCGCCGGCGTCCGCGAGCTGATGTGATTGATGGATGGCAGAGCCCTGAGCGCTAGCGAGGGGCCAGAGGGTAACGGAGGTGACGCGGAGACGCGGCGACAAGGCGACAACGAGACAAGGAGACAAGGGGACAAAGCGGGGGCGAAAGAGCGGGCTCGAGCAGATGGTCCGCCCCAACGGGGCGGGGCGAAAGTAGCCACGGGTGGAGCGAAGCGGAACCCGTGGTTTACTTCCCCAGGTTGTTTGCCGCCCCGGTAGGGGCGGCGTGATGATGCGGACGACAGCGATGTAGGGCGGCTCAACAGACCCGCCGTTCCGCCAACGGTCTGATTGGCGGATCAATCTCCAGAGGGTCTTGATGTCCAAGAGAAAAGGCCGGCGAATGGGCCGGCCCTCTGCGTATGGGATTGCTTGAAGACGCACCGGCGTGACGCCGGTGCCACGCAACTCACCACTCCAGCCCGCCCTTGAGCGGCTTTTTGCGCTTCTTTTCCGGCTTGGGCGCTTCCGGTGCGGACGGGGCGTTTGTGGTCTCGCCGGTGTAGTTCGGATCTTCCTTCAGCCGTTTGATCGACAGGCTGATCCGGCGGCGGTCTTCGTCCACCTCCAGCACTTTGCAGGTGACCTGCTGGCCCTCGCGGACTACATCGGCCGGCACGCGCACGCGCTGCTCGCTTAACTCGCTGATGTGAATCAGCCCCTCCACGCCCGGGCTCAGCTCCACGAACGCCCCGAACTCGGCCAGCCGCTTCACCGTCCCGGTCACCACGCTGTCCACCGGCCAGCGGGCCGACGCACCGGTCCACGGATCATCCCCCACCTGCTTGATGGACAGGCTGATCCGCCGGGCCGCGATGTCCACCTTGAGGACCTTGACCTTGATCACGTCGCCGGCCTTCACGATCTCGCTGGGATGCTTGATCCGCCGTTCGAAGGTCATCTCGCTGATGGGCACCAGGCCCTCGACGCCCGGCTCCAGTTCCACGAAGGCCCCGAACCCTTCCAGCCGGGTGACCCGCCCGGTGACGATGCTGTCCACCGGCCACTTCACGTCTGCGTCGTTCCACGGGTCGGGCATGACCTGTTTGAGGCCCAGCGACAGCTTGCGCGTGTCGCGGTCGATCTTGAGGATCATGACTTCGATCTGCTGACCGGTCCTGACCACGTCCTCGGGCTTCTCCACGCGGGTGAAGGCCATATCCTTGATGTGCAGCAGGCCGTCCATCCCGCCGATGTCCACGAAGGCCCCATAGGGCATGATGGTCTTGACTGTGCCCTTGACCACTTGGCCTTCGACCAGGCTCTCGAACGTGCGCCTGGCCTCCTCTTCGGCCTCGCGGTCGAGCACGTTCCGCCGGGAGACGACGATCTGCTTTTCGTCGGGGCGGATGTCGGTGACTTCGCATTTGAGCCGTTGGTTGACGTAGGGAGCGAGGTCTTCGACCCGGCCGCGTTCCACCTGGCTGATGGGCATGAAGGCCTTGATGCCGTCGATGTTAAGCTCCAGGCCGCCCTTGTTGTGGCCGGTGACACGGCCCTCGACGATCATGCCCTCTTCAAGCGACTCCCAGGCGGCGGCCTGGACGGCGCCCTGCCGCGAGAGTTTGAGGAGGTTGTCCTTCTTGTCCACGCCGGTGATGGTGACCTCGATCCAGTCGCCGACGGCCGGCAGGGGCTCATTCTCGAACTGAGCGGCCGGCAACACGCCGGTGCTCTTGCCGCCCATGTCCACGAAAATGTCCTCCGGGCCGACGGAGAGGACCTGGCCGCGTTTAACTCCCTTGGCGGTAGGGCTCGCGGCGGAGCGCATGGCCCGTGCGGCAGCCTCCTCCTCGTCCATCATGTCCATAAGGCTCATGCCGCCAAGGGCTTCTTCGAGTTCCTGTGCAAGGGCTTCATCCAGATTCCGCTCGCCGCCCTTGGGCACGCGGAGGTCCTTATCCTGCCTGGCCATCGGTGTAATCCTCAACTGCTCAGATTCTTTACTGTCCGTCGTCGGACGGATGGGGGATTATACAGGTTGTGGGCACGCTGGCGAGAGGACAAACGGCGGGCCGGCCGGGAGTTGGAGAGGGAGGTGGACGAGGCAACCGCGATGCTCGGCCTTTCTGCCTGATGCTGAGTACGCCACGCAGAGGGCACAGCAGAACCAATGGATCAGGCAGGGCGGTAACACACCACCCGACAAGGCCTGTCATACGCTCAAGTGGTGTTGTTATATGAGTTTAGGTGAATTCTCCGCGGTCTGTATCGCTGGGGCAGGGGACCAACTACACCGTGCCCCTGGTGGCCGGGGGGCTGCGCTGCTGGTGGGGCCGTGCAGGGCATCGGCTGGGACTTGGGACGGGTGGGTGAAAACGACACCGTCGGGTTGTTGATTGTCCTCGGATTGTAAAGGCGATATGTTCACGGGCTCTGAGTTGTACCCTGGAGTGCAGGCTATATATGAATCGATACCCGTTGACTCGGACGCTGGTGGTTGTGTTGGCGGCACAGTTGAATCTGATCGGAGATCCGATCGTGACGACTTCTCCGGCCGACCCCGAGCTTGCCAATGGACCGCTCGTCATCACAACCGATTTCCTCTCCGGATTCGGATGGAACCAGCGGGAGCTCGAGTTACGTGAGCCTGCTATCAGCTTCTGGCTGGCAAGTTCGCTCAAGCGTGTCTACCCGACATCACTTCCAGGCAGCCGGCAGGCCCTCGATCAAATCACGCCGCGCAACGCCCGGTTTTCGTTCCAGGCGTGCCTGCGGAATGATCGTAGCTGGCCGGCAGAGGTCGAGTGCTCCGTCAGCGGTGCGGATGACTTGACCGTACAGGTGCGGCGAGTGGGCTATGTACCGCAGTGGAACTACACCGGGGACACGCCGGAAACCGAGTTGGACGGCATAGGGCACGTTCCCGGCCTGGTGCCCGATCCGCTTTTTCCGGAATCGAAAGCCACCGTGGGCCCGTTCGCAACGCAATCTTTCTGGATCACGGTTCGCGTACCCGCCGAAGCCAGGGTGGGGTCGCGCAAGCTCATCGTGCATTTCAGGAGCCCGATTTTCAAGAAGGATGCGACGCTCACGGTCCGAGTCCAGGTCCATCCGCTGGTGGTGCGGCCGCGCGCCGGGTTCCCCGTGACCCACTGGTGGAACGCCGACGCGATTTACGACTGGTACAAACAGCCCGTGCTGGGGGAAGAGTGGTTTCGCGCGGTTCGCCCTTACCTCGAAAACATGATCGAGCACGGCAGCGACGTGATCCTCGTGCCGATGTTCTACATGCGGCGGGAAATCGTGGAGCGCCCGCCCCAACTGCTGGTCGTGAACGAGCGGGGCCCCGGGCAATACAGTTTCGACTGGAGCCGCGTGAAACGATTCGTCGATTTGGCCAGAGAGGTCGGGTTCCGCCAGTTCGAGTGGCCGCACTTCTGGTCCTACAAAGTGGATCCGGCGAAGGCCTCAGTGGACACGCCGACTCGCGTATATCAGTGGAAAGAAGGACGCGCGGAGCTGCTGTGGCCCAAGGACACCGAGGCCACCGGAGCAGTCTATCGCAATTTCCTCGCCCAGTTCCTTCCCGAATTTCGAGACTTCCTGGCGCGTGAGAACCTGTTCGACACATCCTTCTTCCATCTCTCCGACGAGCCGGGTGGCAACCCCCAGGATCTGGAGAACTACCGCAAGGCGCGCGAACTGCTCCGGGAACTGGCCCCCTGGATGAAGGTCATGGATGCCATGAGCGACATCCGCTACGGCCGGGAGAAAGGCCTGACCGACATTCCTGTCCCGGCGGTTCACGCGGCCCAGGCCTACATCGACGAAGGCATCCCCCATTGGGTCTACTACTGCATGGGGCCGCGCGGTCCCTATCTCAACCGCTTCTTCGACACCCCGCTTGCCAAGATTCGCATGTCGGGTTGGCTGTTCTACAAGCTTCGCGCCCAGGGCTTTCTGCATTGGGGCTACAACTACTGGTACGTGATGGACCTGAGCTTCAACCCGAAGACGCAGGTCCTGGTGGACCCGTTCACCGATGGGGCCAGCGGAACTTCGGCCGGAGGCGCCGGTGCGCCGTACGGTGATGCCTTTGTCGTGTATCCCGGCGCAAACGGCCCCATCGACTCGATCCGTTGGGAAGTGTTCGCGGAATCACTCCAGGATTACGCCATCCTGCAGACCGCGGGGATCAAGCCCGATGACCCCCGGCTGGCCGGCATCAGGACATATGCTCAGTTCCCCAAGAGCGAGGAGTGGATCGTGAAGACACTTGCCGACATACTGAGATGAGATCTTCCATAGAGCTGCCCCCGCCGCAAGCCTTCCGTCCTGCTGGACCGGTCATGCTTTTGTTTTGTTCAACGAACCCAACGGCCGGCAGGGAGTTGCCCGACAAATCGTTGCCACAAGTACTTACGTCAACTGACCGCTCGGGCAATGCGCCCTTTACGACCGCGGTTTGAGCCGCCAGGTGAAGGCCAGGAAGAACATGGCCAGCGCGGCGCAACCCAGGGTTGCGTAGATCACGATGTCCCAGGCGGTGTTCTTGCCGTAGAGCGGCTCCAGCCAGGCAAGCATCCAGCCGGTGCCCTTGGCGTAGGCCATCCGCCCCAGGTAGCCGAACAGGCCGATGAAGCCCGCGGCCGTGCCGATGGCCTTCTTGGAAGTCAGGTCCAGGGCCATGATGACGATGAAGTTGATCACCGGGTAAATAAACAGCCCGATGATCCCCAGCATCGTGAAGGCCACCCACAATTGCCCCGCGGGGGTGAACAGGATGCCCCCAAAGGCGACCAGAATGGGCAACATGCACAGGACCGCCACCATGCCCCGGCGCCCGCCGGCCAGGTCCGAAAGCCAGCCCAGTACAATCGTCGAACCGATCCCCCCGATCTCGATCCAGAAAACCGCCCAGCCGCCCTGGAGCAGGTCGGCTCCTTTCACCTCGCGCAGGTACATCGGGCCCCAGTCGAGCATGCTGTAACGGGCCACGTAGGCGAAGAAGTTGGCTATTGCCAGCAGCCAGATCCACGGATGAGCCAGCACGTTGTCGATGAACAGCTCGCGGGTGGTCAGCTCGCGCTCGACGGACAGGGGCCCGACCGGCGCTGAAGCGTAATCAAGGACGTTGTCGTTCTGGCCCTCGCGCCTGGGCGGGTCCTGCCGGACGGATGCCGACAAGGCCGAGCCGTAGTCGCGCTTGTACTCCTCGATGGACGGCAGGCCGACCGACTGCGGGGTATCCCGCAACCGCCACAGGAGGTAGATGGCACCGATCGCCGCCAGTATGCCCGGCACATAGAACGCATGTTGCCAGCCGCCGAAGTGCTCGACCGCGTAGACGGCGAGAAGACCGGCCAGGGCCCCGCCCACATTGTGCGAGGTGTTCCAGATGCTGAACGTCAGCCCGCGCTCCTTCTCGGAGAACCAGTGGCCCATCGACCGCCCGCAGGGGGGCCAGCCCATGCCCTGGAACAGGCCGTTCAGGCTCCACAGGGCCAAGTGTAACGGATAGCTGGTCACCCATCCGAACGCGAAATTACACAGGGCCGTCAGCATCAGGCCGGTGGCCATAAAGGTCCGCGGGTTGCAGCGGTCCGACAGGGCGCCCATGAAGAACTTGCCCACCCCGTAGCTCACGGCGGTGGCGGCCATGATCGTGCCGATCATGTCCGTGTCATAGTGCAAAACCCCGGCCATGTCCTTGGTGACGGGGGAGAGGTTGTTCCGGACCAGGTAGAACGTGGCGTAGCCGATGAAGGTAGCTTCCAATATCTGCCAGCGATACCACGGGTACAGGCGCTTGACCTCGGACGGAGGCAGCTCCGGCCGGTGGGGGGCGGCGGCGAAAAACCTGCGGATGGCGGAGAAAATCATGGCGCTTTATCCCATTCAAGTGATGAGGCATGACAGGGGGATGATCGGACCGATCCGTCGGACCGGTCGGATCCGTCCGAGCTGCCCTCCTCTTTCATCCCTCGTTCTTCATCTGTCATCCCTTATCCCAGCAACTCACCGAACTCCCGCAGGCTGGGCACGACCAGGTCGTCAGCGGTGGCGAAGGCCTGGGCCTCCGCGGCGGTGGTCTCACCGGTCAGAACCAGCACGCCCAGCGCCCCTGCCCGGCGGGCCATGGCGATGTCCGTGTAGGTGCGATCGCCCACCATGGCCAGTTGATCGGGCTGGAGCCCGTGGCGGTGGAGAATGCCCGTGAGCATACGCGGGTCGGGCTTGCCCAGGACGGCCGTCGGGGCCTTGCCCGTGGCCGCCTGGAGGCACGCGCAAACCGAGCCGCAGTCCACCAGCACGGTCGGCTGGTCGGTCGGGCAGATCCGGTCCGGGTGGGTGGCGATGAACGGCTTGTCGCGGCTGATCCACCACGCGGCCTTACACAGCCGGGGGTAGGAAAGATCCGTGTCGAAGCCCACCACCACGGCCTGCGGCTCCTCGTCTCCCTCGACCACGGTAAACCCCGCCTCCACGAACTCGCCGCGCAAGCTGGGCGTGCCGACCAGGTACAGCTTGCGCACCTCGGGATAAGCCTCCCGCAGGTAATCGATGGTGGAGAGGGTGGAGGTATACAGCCGTTCGGGGCCGGCCTGGATGCCCATTCGCTCCAGGTGCTTGAGGTAATCGCGGACGCTCTTGGACGAATTGTTGGTCAGAAACGTGTACCCGACCCCCAGGCTGTCCAGTTTGGCCAGGAACGGGCGGGTAAAGTCGAACAACGTGCCACCCCGGTAGATGGTTCCATCCATGTCCAGGGCCACGTGCCGAATACGACTGATTGCACGGGTGCTCATCCGGAAAATAGTCGAGGAAACGGGCCACAACGTCAACCCGGGGTGAAGGCAGTCTACTGAGGGAAGGGCCCCACAGGCTGAGGGGAAGCCCCGTCGCGCTTGGGCCCGCGTGGAGATGCAACGCGCCCGGTTGGATTCGAACCAACGACCTTCGGTTTAGGAAACCGGTGCTCTATCCTGCTGAGCTACGGGCGCAACCTTTATTGGCAAGGACTTACGATCTTTCGATACCGGCGTTGGCGACCCGCTGAAGGGCCGTCTGGAGTATCGTCAGTCCGCATCGTTCCGCATCGCATGGGCCCGGCTGTGAAATCTCCTGACCTCACAGCCCTTTGTATGCCTCACGAGCAGAACATCATACCGCCAAACCATCGGTTTTCCAGGCCGAGATGGCGAGTCGGCCCTCGGCCCCCCAGCTTCAGTACAACGGATCCATGTAGCCGGTTGTGCCAGGATTGGTCTCGCCAACCGGACCGTTCCGGATCACGGACGCCCGAAAACCTGCACCCAGTAGATGCCCTTTGGCCCTCGATAGACCCCCACGCCGGTGTCTTGCATGTCCGAGGTCATGATATTGCGATAATGGCCCGGTGAATCCAGCCAGCCCGCCACCACTGCCTCCGGGGTCGTGTGGCCGAAAGCGATGTTCTCGGCAACACTGCGGTATTCGCCGCCATAGCCCACCGCGGCGGCACGTTCTGATGGTAGTGACCCCGTCTCTGGATCCTGGTGCGCGAAGAACCCAAGCTGCGCCATGCGGGCGGCGTGCCCTTCAGCGGCCAGAGTCAGCAGATCGTTCTTGAAGAGTGGCAGCAATCCGCGATCAGCACGCGCCCGGTTGACGAGGTGGATCACGCGATCCGCTTCCGTGGCGGGCGGCGGGGGTGGGCTCAATGGGGCTCCGGGCTGAACGTCCGTCACACGGAAGTTCCAGCATTCCGATGCATCCTCCGCCAGAATGAGAGCCGTGTCGCCGGAAACACGAACGGTCTGAGCGGTCAGGGCGGCGGCGTCAAAGGGACTGGCCTCGACATCCGTCCAAGGGAGCTCATCGTCGGTAGTGGGCCGATGAAGGATGCGAATGCGGGGGGATTGATCACAATAGGCCGACGCCTGCGGCGCAAGGGTGAGAGCTATCGATCCGGGGGAGCCGGGGTAATGATACAGCCAGGCCGCGCCGGCGAGATCACGGCGTTCACCGAGGACCTCGGTGAAATCGGGGTATGTGTCCATCCTGGTGAACGTACCGGTGGTGATTCCGCTCGGGACGACTCCATCGCGATAGGCAATGGCCTTGATGGTTGTGGTGCTTGTGATCAGCAGAGGCTCTGTGTAGATGGTGCCGTTGGACATGTCGGGCAGTGTTCCGTCGGTCGTGTAGCGGATCGTGGTGCCATCCATGACACGATCGCTCGGCATGATCTGGACCATCACCGAGTCGTTAAAAAAGGTTCGAGCATGGGGGAAGAAGTCGGGAGCAGGGGCCGCTTGCTCAACGCGAACGACCCTGAAACCCCAATCCGTATCAGCTCCCTGGCTGTCCAGGCGCCAGTTGACGGTTCCGCAGTTGGTTGCTTTTGTGTGGATGGTGACTCCCGCCGCCTCTTTTCCTCTGAACTGGATCTCGAAACCGTCCGGGGCCTCGACCAGACCGGCCGTGGTGAAAATGGTCAGGGTCGTGTTCGGCCCCAGCGAGGTTTGAGGATCAAACGTAATCGCCAGGGGCGGCGAGTAGCTGCAAGTCCAGGTGCAGGTCTTGCCGGCTGGATAAGGGTGCGGACTCTCCGGGAATTCCGGTTGCAGCGTGAAAACGCACGTCGCGACCTCGCTGTCCTCCAACCCGTCCCGACAGGCCACGGCATTGACCGTTGTGTTTTCCTCTATCATGAACGGGCCCGAGTACAGAAAACCATTGGTCCGACTCGGGACGGTACCGTCGGTTGTATAGTAGATCACCGCAGCGGGGTCACTTACGTAGATGTAAGCATCCTTCTGGGGACGCTGGAGGAATACGAAGTCTGCACTGAAGAAGGGCTTTCTCGTCCGGTACTGTTCAAAGGCCGCCGCGCCGCCCGAGTCAGAGGCGGATCCGTCGGGCCATATCGGGCTCGTGTCCGGTTCTGAGCAAAAACTGCCGAGGCAGACAGCCAGCAATGCGATCGTGAGTCCTCTTGCCGCGCGCGTCATGACAATCTCCATACCAAGTAACCGAACCATCGAGGCCATTAGCGCCACCCGTCCCCCACGCACTACTAGCTTTGGCTTCGCGAATTCCGCACCAACAGGCAAAAAATCTTCATTTTTCACCTGCTTCTCCCTTTGTGGTGAAGTGTCTTGTACTAAAATAGAGTTCGGCAGTCAAAGCGGGAGCTGCGAAGACTCTTGCCTGCGTTGGAGTTGATCATCTCCAGGTGACATATCTCAACCGCAGGTCGCCGTATGGTGCAAACCGGGCGAGGCGGTGGTCAGGATCAGGTCCGCGTGGGGTCAAGGAAGTCACACTAAACCGGAGGGCTCCCTGCCTCACCAGGGCCTCCAACGCGTCCTGAACGACGGCTTCGCTCGTCTCCAACTCTGCGGGCTTGATGTCCGCTCGCTATTGCTTTCCACTTGCTATGCGGGGCCCTCCTCAATGTGTCTGTATGACTTCACCTGTGGAGGATGCCCCCGTTTTCATCAATTTCCACAGGATGTGAGTCTATCTCCATTCTGCGGCAATCTCTGTTCATTGGGCCCTCCTTCTGTTACCCTGCGGACATTGAAGGGGGCCGGCTTCCGGGCCGGTCGCAAAGTGTAACCCGCAAGGAAGGATCCGTGACATGCAAGCCTACACCTGTCGATTTGCAGTATGGGCGCCGGTTCTGGCGACCCTCTTGTCCGCCGGAATCAGGGGCTATGCGGCCGAACCCGTGCAGGACCGGTTCACACCCTTGCCGCCTCATGCGGTCCAGTTGAAAGGGTATTTGGATGACTACATCGAGAATTCGATTGTCCACTGGAATAAGGGAGTGGTGCCTTATGCCAGTCTCGTGCAGATGTTCCGCACCGGGCGGACCGTCTTTGCCCAGGGCGAAATGTGGGGTAAGGCGGTGCGCTCCGGATGCATGCTCTACCGGTACACGCAGGATCCTGAGCTCAAGCGCATCCTCCAGAAGACCGTGACCGACCTGCTGACAACCCGGCGGGCCAACGGCAGCATCAGTTGCTCGGAGGTTTCCAAGCAGCCCGACGGGCCCGGTGGAGACCTGTGGGAGCGCAAGTATGTGCTCCTGGGGCTGGACGAGTACTACCGGCACGTGGAGAAAGACCCGGCCGTCCTCCAGGCCATGATCGACCAGGCCGACGCCACCATCGCCCAGATCGGACCGAGCCCGAAGGTCAGCATCCTCGACCAGGGCTGGAGCCCCAACCACATCGAGTCCAGCACCATCCTCGAACCGATCATGCGTTTGTATCGCCTGACTGGCCGGCAGAGTTATCTTGACTTTGCCACGTACATCGTCCAGGAGGGCGGCGCCAAGGGCTACAACGTCATCCAGGAGGCGCTGGACAACAAAGACCCCGCCAGAATCGGCGGACCCTACCCGAAAGCCTATGAGATGATGTCCCTGTTCGAGGGGCTCGTCGAATACTACCGCGTGACCGGCGACGAGCGCTGGAAACGGGCCATCCTTAATCTCTATCGCAACATCCAGGAAAAGGAAATCACGATCATCGGCAATGGCGGCGGCGATCAGCCTTACCACCCGAACGTCCTCGGCGAGGCCTGGGATTACACCGCCCTGGAACAGACCAACCCCAGCATCACCCGCATGATGGAGACTTGCGCGGGCGTGACCTGGCTGAAGCTGTGCAGCCAGATCCTGCGGTTGACCGGCGATCCGGCGGCAGTCGATGCGATTGAACGCTACACCTACAACGGCCTCATCGGGGCCATGAAGCCCTCCGGCGACGGCTTCAGCTACGTCAACCTGCTCAACGGCGTGAAGACCAACCCGGAGGGCTGGGGCGCCACCATCGACAACGTCTACGTGACCTGCTGCAATCTCAACGGGCCGATGGGGTTGGCGTACCTGCCGTTCGTCGCGGTGATGAATTCCAAGACCGGCCCGGTCGTGAACCTGTATAACGCCGGGACGGCCACCGCCCCGACGCCGGCCTCGCGATCCGTCCGCTTGGACCTGGTCACGGATTACCCCCTGTCGGGTTCCATCGTCGTGACGGTCACGCCCGAGGCGCCCGAGGATTTTACCCTTCACCTCCGGATTCCCGCCTGGAGCACGCGGACCGTTCTGAAAGTCAACCGCGAAACGATTCGCGCGACTCCCGGCACGTATGCCGAGATCCGTCGAACCTGGTCCGCCGGCGACAAGGTCGAGCTGACGCTGGACATGCGCTGCCGGGTGATCGATGCGCCCCGGGGCAGCAATCGGGCCGGCGACAACCATCAGGCGCTGATTCGGGGTCCCATCGTGCTGGCCCGGGACGAGAACATCGACCCCGATTACAACCAGCCGGTTGAGATTATTTCGAAAGACGGCTACGTGGAGGTGGAGCCCGTCCCACCTGCGCAGAAAAGCACGCGCATGCAGTTCCGCGTTCCGATCCGGGGCGGCTTCATCCAGATGGTAGACTACGCCTCCGTGGACAATTGGACGGGTAAACACATATGCACCTGGCTGCCCAAACCCGTCCCCGGCAGGGCGAAGGCCGCCACCGCTGCCCCGCAGTGACCTGCGCGCCGTCTGGTGTGGCCGGGCGGCGTGCTCGACCCAAGGCAGGGAACCGGCCATTCCCGGTGCAACGCCCGGGAGGGCCACGGATGCACCGGTTTGCGTACCGAACTCCGGGCCCATAGCATGACCATCGGTATCAGGCGATCAGACACTGGGAGGTGAATCATGCGGATCATTTCACAGTACGGCAACCGGTTTGGGATCTGTGCGACCGGCATTCTCATCTGCGCCGCCGCGGCGGCAGGGCAGATCCGGGCCATCCACTATGATGAGTCCAAGGTGCCCTCGTATACGCTGCCCGACCCCCTGGTCTTGAACGATGGCGGCTCGGTCAAAGATGCCCGGACCTGGCGGGAGAAACGCCGGCCCGAAATCCTTGAACTGTTTCGCAGAGAGGTCTATGGCCGGACGCCCATCGGTCGGCCCGAAGGAATGACCTTCAAAGTCTTCGACGAGGACCGCAAGGCTCTGGACGGCAAAGCCACCCGCAAACAGGTCACCGTCTTGTTCACCGGCAAGGAGGATGGCCCCAGCATGGACCTGCTGATGTACCTGCCCAACGGGGTCAAGGGCCCCGTGCCGGTATTCCTGGTCCTGAATTTCCAGGGCAATCATGCCATCTGCTCCGATCCGGCCATCCGCCTCTCGCAGCGCTGGGTACGCGACAAGTACCCCGGCGTGGTGGACAACCGGGCCACCGAAAAAAGCCGCGGCGGGGCGGCGTCGCGGTTCCCCATCGAGCGGATCCTGGCTGCCGGCTACGGCCTGGCCACGATCTACTACGGCGACCTGGATCCCGATTTTGACGACGGCTTCAAAAACGGCGTGCACGCCGCCTTTGACAACTATCCCGAAGGCGACCGGCCGGGAGATGCCTGGGGCGCCATCGGCGCCTGGGCCTGGGGCCTGAGCCGCGGGCTGGATTACCTCGAAACCGACGCCGACGTGGACGCCCGGCGAGTGATCGTGATGGGCCACTCCCGGCTGGGTAAGACCGCCCTGTGGGCGGGGGCCCAGGATGAGCGGTTCGCGATCGTCATCTCCAATAACTCCGGCTGCGGCGGCGCGGCTTTAAGCAAGCGAGCCTTCGGCGAGACCGTGGCCCGCATCAACGCCTCATTTCCCCACTGGTTCTGCGACAACTTCAACAAGTACAACGATCGGGAGCAGGATTTGCCCCTCGATCAGCACATGCTCATCGCCCTGATCGCTCCCCGGCCGGTGTACGTGGCCAGCGCCGAAAAAGACCGCTGGGCCGACCCCAAGGGAGAGTTCCTGAGCGCGCTGCATGCCGATCCGGTCTACCGGTTGCTGGGTACGGATGGGCTGCCGGTCCGTGAGATGCCCGCGGTGGACCAGCCCGTGCACGGGACCATCGGCTACCACATCCGCACCGGCGTCCACGACGTGACCGACTACGATTGGCAGCAGTACATCGCTTTCGCGGACAAGCACCTCAAGGCGGCCGGGAAAGGCACGGAATCTTCAGAGACAATCGCCTTGCCGCCGCCACAGACTTCCGGCGGAATGCCGTTGAACGAAGCGCTCGCCAAGCGGCGGACGATTCGAACTTTCGACAACCGCCCGCTTTCGCCCGAGCTGCTTTCGCAGCTTTGCTGGGCGGCCCAGGGTATTACCGAGCCTGGCCGGGGTCTGCGGACGGCCCCGTCCGCCCTCGCGAAGTACCCGCTGACCGTGTACGTGGCCGACGCCGAGGGCGTGTATGAGTATGAACCCCGGCCCCATGCCCTGCGCCGGGTGAAGGAGGTCTCGCCGGAACAGTTTCGTGCGATCATCGGACAGGGACCGGCCCGTGCCGCCCCCGTCTGCCTGCTGCTGGTGATCGACCTCGAGCGGATGCGCCCCCGGCCCGGCGATAAGTCCGAGCAGTTCGCGCTGCTGGAGGCCGGCCACGTGGCCCAGAACGTGCTGCTGCAGGCCACCTCTTTGGGTTTGGCGGCGATTCCTGTCGGCGGTGTCAATGACAAGGCCTTTGGCGAATTGCTGAGCCTGCCGCCCATGGCCCGGCCGGTGTATCTGCTGCCGGTGGGCTACCCGCAACGGCGGTAGGGTGGATGTCGGGGGGCGGGCAACTTACCCGCCGTTTTGAATCCCAACGGAGGACGGGCATCTTGCCCGCCTTTACGAGTCCGATGGAGGGCGGGCATCCTGCCCGCCTTTCTGGAAAACGGGGGCGTTTGGTTTGGGAAACGGCCGGTACGGAGCCCGGCCGCTACGGGAGGGGGGATAGCGGAGAATTGGTGGTCCGAGGCCCGGCCGCTGCGGCGGTGCGTTTTTTCAGGAGGTTAAGCACGTGCATCCCTTCTGGTTCGTGGCAGGTCTGATCATCCCTTTCGGCGCGGAACCCAAGGCCCCGACCACCCGGCCGGAGTTTGAGCCTGCCCCGGTGCGTTCGACCTGGGAGGATCTCACCGCCGGCGTGCGGACGCGGGACGAGTGGCTGGAACGCAAGGAGCGGATCCGCCGGCAATTCCTTGAACTCATTCGCGACGATCAGAAGCCGGCCAAGCCGCCGCTGGACCTCCAGGTTCACGAGAGCGTTGACGTGGAGGGGCTCTACACGCGGAAGCTGATCAGTTACAACGTCGAGGCCGACGAGCGGGCCCACGCCTACCTGGCCATCCCGCACGGACTTACCGGCAAGGCCCCGGGCATGGTCGTTCTGCACGGCACGTTCGCCCAGGGCAAAGACCAGGCCGCGGGTCTGGTGGATAACCCCGACAAGGCCTACCTCGACCACCTGGCCCGCCGGGGTTACGTGGTGATCGCCCCCGAGCATTTCGTGTCCGGCCACCGCATCCCGCCGGAGGGGCCTTACGTCACAAAACGCTTCTATGAAAAACACCCGGAGTGGACGGCCATCGGCAAGTTCACCTATGAGCATTCCATCGCCATCGACGTGCTTCAGACGCTCCCGGAGGTGGACGGCGAACACATCGGGGCCATGGGCCACTCGCTGGGCGGCCAGGGCACGCAGTACCTTGCCGCCTACGACTCCCGGGTGAAGGCCGCCGCGTGCAACTGCTCCGCGCCCACCTTCCGGCACAACCCCCGGGTGCTGGATTGGTCCCGCGACCGCTGGTATATCTACCTCAAGCACCTCCGCCCTGGCCTGCTGGAGGGCAAGCTCCCGCCTATCGACACGCATCACATCGTGGCCCTGGTGGCCCCGCGGCCGTTCCTGGACCTCTCCGGCCTCAACGACGGCAACCCGCTCACCCAGCGCCAGCGGGTGCTCATGAATCTGGAGATCATGCGCGCGTATGAACTGGAGGGCGTCCCGGCCAACTTCGCCTTCTACGTTCATGGCCGGGGGCACTCAGTGGCCTACGAATCCCGGGCGCTCATCTACGCCTGGATGGACGTGCACCTGAAGCCGCCCGCTGTCACGCAGAGCCGGCTGGTCAAGCAACCCGAATAGGGCAGAAGAATAAAAACCGCAGATGCACGCGGATGAACGCAGATCAATTCTTCATCTGCGTTTATCTGCGTGCATCTGCGGTTGTTTTTGAACTCTCCGTGTCCTCTACGGTTCAACTCATTCTTTGAACTGAAACGCGTACAGATCCGCGTTCGTGATCGCGAAGCGCAGACGCACGGGTTTGCCCTCCAACGGCTTGACGTCGCTCTTGCCGCGCCAGACTACCGTCCGGTTGATGTCGTTGGCGGTGTGGATCAGATCGCACTGATCGAGCTTGTAGCCGTCGATGGGCTTGCCGTCCGCGTCCTGGATTTCCACCTGCACGATGCCGGTCGCCGAGGTGTCCACGTTCAGCACGAGTTTCCCGCCGGTGAAGGTGAGGAGGGGCGTGGTGAATTCTCCGCCGGTGTACGCTCCACGGATGGACACGAATCCATCCATGCGCAGCACCAGCCGGCTGAGGACAGCGATGTTCTGGTCGGCGCCCAGTCCGCCCTCGGTGAGCAGCCGCTTGTTGCGTTCGTCACGGTCCCAGCCGTGCAGCCAGTCGCTGGCCCGGTAGTACATGTAGAGATATCGCCCGCTCTTATCCGGCACGATGCCCCAGATGGTTCGCGCCGACGCCCAGTCGAACTCGCCCTTCATGCCCAGTGGGACGAACGGCTGGCGGTCATAACGCTCCCAGGAAATTCCGTCCCGGCTGGCGGCAAACTGGGTATCCAGCGGCCCGGCATTGGTGGGCACCTCCTTGGGAAACTCCGGCAGCCGCCCGCCAATGTAGTGGTAATAGGCGGTCGGGAACATCAAATACACGTCCTGGGCCCAGGGGTACTTGATGGCCGCGCTCATGTAATAGTCCACCACCGCCGTGTCGCCGTGCTTGAGGTCCTTGTCGTCGGGTTTGAGCACCGCGGGCATGTCCTGCACGACCGCGAAATCACCCAGGTGGTCTGATTCCGCACGACCTACCGCCCGTCCCTGCGAGCCGGCCTCATTGACGTTCTTGCGCACGTAGCAGACGTACTTCTTGATGCGCTCGTCCCAGAAGACCACGTTCTGCGTATCGAGGTGATGGCCCCGGGCCTGCGGGCGGTAGGTGATCACGGAGCGATGAGTCAACTTCCAGTGGATACCGTCGCCCGAGGAGAAAATGTGTACGCCCGGCCCGATATCTTTATATAGCAGCGGCAGCCGGAAGCGCTCCTCCGGCGGGGCGTTGGGGTCGATGAAAACCATGCCGCCGTCCTGGCCAAGCGTATAGCCGGCGGCCCCGTGGCCGAACACGATGTTGTTGTTCCGGCTGCCTTCATACTCGATCAGCCCCAGCGCGGGCTTCTCCCAGTGGATGCCGTCGGTCGAGCGGGCGTAGCAGATGGAACCCGCCTTCTCGTCGATGTGCCACTGGACGCTGGCCATGCAGTGATACCACATGTGGTAGGTGTCGCCGACCTTCAGCACGCTGCTGTAGGGCCCGATTCCGCCCATTTCCCACTTGTGCTCGGGTTTGATGGTCCACTCCCCGGTCTTGACCGGCCGATGGACCACGTGCCGGACGTCCCGCGAAGCAGCCACGAAACGGTCGTCGAAGAGCAGTTGTCGCTGCGAACCCACGTTCCATACCCGATCGGTCGCCGGAGGCGCCGGCGACTGGGCCTGGAGGACGGGGACGACTGTGGACAGCAGGATGGCGACAAAACCAGCCTTCACAAGTCTCTGCACTGATGATCTCCTTGCACAAACTTCGTGGGGTTTGCGGTGGCCGACGTCCCTGCCGGCCGTTAATCCCGGCGCTCGGTTGCAGGGTGGATCTTACAATTCCCCCGCGCCGACGGAAAGTCCCCCTCTGCAAGCCTCGTGAAGTGTTGTTGACAGATCGCTTGCGTTTATAATAACACGTCAACAACAGGGGTAATCCGGCGAGGCGTGGTCGCCGGGAAGAGGGTCGGATGATGGACATGGAGGATTCAGCAATGCCGGAGCAGCCCGCCGAATTACAGCGGATTAATTGGGCCGCTTGCTTTCCGTTTATTCAGCTTTTCCGCACCTTTAAGATGGCCTTGCATCCCGGCAAACTGGGGCTGGCCCTGGCCGCCCTGTTGTCGATCGGGCTTCTGGGCTGGCTGCTGGACCGGCTCTGGCCGGTCAGACATCAGCCGGTTACGGATGAGGTACATGCTTTCTGGCGCACGCCCGACATTGACGCCTGGCGGAACCAGAGGCTCGATGCGCTTCCCGATGTGGTGAGGGCCGCCTATCAGCAGGAAGGCTTTACGCTGCCCGAGGCGGTCGCAAACGACCTGAAGGGCCGGGACAGGGTGGCCGGCGCCTACCGCCGGGCCATGGATGACTTCAGGAAACAGGGTTACGACAAGCTGTGGAAGTTGAAGCCCGAGGAGCGCGCGGCCGCGGCTGCCCGGCTCAATACCACGTATCGCCAGCTTGAGCGTTTCCGGCACCGCGGCGTCTTTACGGCCTTCCTGTCCTATGAGACCTCCGCCGTCCGGCAGTTCATCGATTCCATTGCCACCTTGAATCTCACCGGGCGTACGCGTGAAGTCTTGAACGCCCGCCATGGAGCGGGCTTTGCGGCCTTCCCCCTCGGCGATGGTCCCCTCGGTCTGACGGCAGACCCGACGCGGCTTCCTGGCCCGGACATCGCGGTTTCGCAGTCGGAAACCGGGATCGGCGCTCTGGGCAGCCTGATCCTGATGGCGCGCGGTGTGCAGTGGCTCGTTCTCGAACATCCCTGGTTCTCTCTCCTGTTCCTGCTGGGCAAGTTGGCTATTCTGTCTTTCTTCGGCGGGGCCATCTGCCGCATGGCCGCTTTGAACTTCGCCCGCGATGAGCGCATCCCCCTGCGCTCGGCCCTGACTTTTGCCGCCCGCAAGTACGTTGGTTTCTTCACCGCGCCGTTGCTGCCGATCGGCCTGATTCTGGGGTTGGGCGTGGTGCTCGCCCTGGGCGGATTGATTGGAAGTATCCCCTTTGGCGGCGGCACACTGGCCGGTCTGTTGCTCTTCCTTTCCCTGCTGGCCGGCCTCATCATGGCCCTCGTGCTGATCGGTTTGCTGGCCGGCGGAAGCCTCATGTGGCCGACCATCGCGGTGGAAAGCTCCGACAGCTTCGACGCCATGTCGCGAAGCTACAGCTACGTCTATTCCCGCCCCTGGCGGGCGGCCTTCTACGCGCTGGTGGCGGCCGTCTATGGCGCCATCTGTTACCTGTTCCTCCGCTTCTTCGTGTGGCTGGTGTTCCGCCTGGCCCGTGCTTTCCTGGGTATCGGCATGGCCTTCACCGACCGCCCCGGCACCGGCGCTCCCGGCGCCCGCCGAATCGACGCCCTCTGGCCCATGCCCTCCTTTGACGATCTCCTGCGCTCGCGGCCTCCGTTCGCGGCAGTCAATTGGGACGATACCGTGGGCTACTGGCTGAGCATGCTCTGGCTCGGCCTGACCGTGCTGTTGCTTTGCTCGTTCCTGGTCAGCTTTTATCTCTCCGCTTCGACTATCATTTATTACCTGCTCCGGCGCGAGGTGGATGCCACCGACCTGGAGGACGTCTACAGCGAGGATATTGAAGAGGAGGAGCCGGCGCGGACCACGACGCCCGCTGCCCCCGCCCCGGCCGGTGAATCGACTCCCGCGTCCGGACCGGAGACGCCGCCCCCGCAGGCCGGCGAGTCTCCGACCCGCGCGTAGCGGACATGACGAATTGGCCTTGGTGTTCTGAAACCGGGCTTGTGATTTCGAGACCCGGCGCGTGTGCGCAGGCAAGACAGCCGGGAGTACGATTGGTGGGCCACGGCACTTGAGCCGTGTGGGGGTGACTTCGGACATGGGGAACTGCGCAGAAGGAGTGACCCACACGGTGTGGCGGCAGGCCCTAAAGTCTGTCGCAGAATCTGGTATGGTCATATAGAATGAAGGCAGCCGGCCCGGGCCGGCTGTTTTTTACCTTCTGCCAGGGAAGGCGAGTATGGCAACTGAATGGGAATTAGCCCGAGCCACCGGTCGATGTGCCCTGACCGGACGGACCTTTGAGGAGGGCGAGGCATATTACGCTGTTCTGTTCGATACCCCTGCCGGGCTGGAGCGCCGTGACTACAGTCTGGATGCCTGGACCGGACCTCCGGAAGGGGCCTTCTGCCACTGGCGCGGCCGAGTCCCCGTGCGTGAGAAAAAATCGGCCGCCCTGGAAATCGACCAGCAGATGCTGACGCAGCTCTTCGTGGGCCTGGAGGACGAACAGTCTGAGTCCAGGCAGCAGTTCCGGTTTGTTCTGGCCTTGCTGCTGATGCGCAAGCGCGTGCTGCGCTTCGAGCAGGCCATCCGCAAAGGAGAGCAGGAGTACTGGCAGATGCGCCTCCTCTCCGACAAGAGCCTGCACCAGGTGCTTAACCCACGGCTCGACGACCAGCAGGTATCCCGGCTCAGCGCCCAGTTGACGGCCCTGCTCAGCGGCGAGATCGAGGCTATCGAGATCCTTAACGATGCGGGGGATTCTGAAACCCTTTCGGGAGAAGAACATGTTCAAACCTTATCTGATGCTTCGCACGTTCAAGATCAGCCTGCCCCCGGGGCTCTCTAGTGCCCTTTCCGGTTTTGCGGTGTCGCGAACTGCCGCGTGTGAACGGCCGGCCCCCGGCATTCGCCTGCTCGCCCTCGTCTCTCTGGGGCTGGCCTGGGTCGGCCTGGCCGGCTGCGGGTTCGGCCGGGGTTTCGCCACCGGCGAAAGCGGCGCGGTCGAGCCGGAAGAATCCCTCGAGGTGGTCATCGGCCGGGTCAACGAAAACAGTGCCCGGGTCGATTTCATCCTGCGCGGTGTCGGCAAGGCCGATGGGAAGTATCTCCGCGCCGACGGTAAGCTGGAGCCCTTCCACCAGGACGCCAAGCTGCTCTTCCGGAGGCCCCGCGACCTGTACCTGGAACTGGAGCATTCGCTGGGCGAGGACATCATGCAGATCGGCTCCAACAGCCGGGAATTCTGGGTCTGGAAAAAGGTCCAGAAAGACCGTTACTGGTGGGGTGAGCATGACCAGTTGGATCCCCACGAATACGCCGATCTGCCCGTCCGCCCGGATCAGCTCGTGGATATCATCGGCCTGGGCAACCTGCCCACCAGCGTCGATCCCAAGACCGGGCCGCTGTTCGAAGTGCTGCCTGATCGCTACCAGCTTACGTTCCTTGATTCGAACGGCAGCGGATCGCCTTATCCAGTCAAGCGCGTCATGATCGACCGCCGTTCGCCATACCTGGTTCGCGAGGTGCTCTATCTCTCTCCCACCGGCCGGCAACACACCGTTGCCCGCCTGAGCAACTACGGCTACGCGCGGGGAACCTCCGCCCAGGTACCGTATCGGATCCGGATCGAATGGCCGTCCCGGGGCGAGATTCTTGAACTGGACTTCTCCAGGTTGGAACGTCACGAGGGCCGGAATGTCAACAGGTACTTCACATCTCCGCGCCAACGCGGGCTGAGAGTCGGCGAGGAGATCCGTGTGGACCGCAAACCCGCTCCGACCGCCGCCGTCCAACCTGATCTCCCAGTTCACGCGACGGTTTCGCAATGAATGATTTTTCGTGCCCGAACAGTCTGCAGCCCGATATGCCGATGGTATCCAGCGCCTCCCTCGCTGCTGCCCGCCGTGGGAGGCCTCGCTTTCTTCTTCCAGGCGGAGCAGTGAGCATCCGTTTTCTCCTGGCCTGCGCCTGTGCCCTCCTGCCGGCAACCGCCCGCCTGGAGGCTGAATCGACTGCGCCCGCACGAACCTTCGCCCTGACCGGCAACGACCACCTGCTCTGGATCATCTCCGAAAAGTGGGACAGCGATCAGGAGGCCTTCCTCAACTGGATCACCTGGATGGACCCGGTCTCGATGGCCCTCCGGCAACTGCCCGTAGATCCCCAGTACGGCCAGCTTCAGGCCCTCGCCGCGTGGGAGGATTCGCTGCATCTGTTCGTCAAGATCGAACGTCCTGGTTTGACCACGACCGGCCACTTCGCCTACAGCCGATCAACGCGTCCGCAAAGAGAACGGCGCTTACCTGATGACGCCTTGCCTCTGGCCATTGCCGGCGGCTCGGCGGAACTGCCCGGTCTTTGGGCCCTGGTGGATGGTCTCACCGCCGAAGCGGTTCGCGTCGAATGGGAGGAGCATCAGCGTTCGCTGGCAACCCAGCCGGTTACCGAGCCGACCTCCGCAGCCGAGGACCGACCGGCCCGTGAACCCGCCATCAGCGCCCGTCCGCCCGAGCCGACGGCGGACGGGTTCTTCCTGGTTGCTTACGACGGCGTTCGCTGGCGTCCGGGGTTCGCAGCTCCGCCCAATGCCGGTCACATCGCCCGAGCCTGGCTGGCCGTCTCCGGCGGGCGATGCCATCTCTTCTGGCAGAATGCTGCGGGGGAGCTGACGGTTCAATACGCCAGCCGGGAAGCCGAAACCTGGACCAACGGGCCGCCCCTGCGTTTTTCGAGGCCGATCGCCCAGGCCACTGCCGGACTGCTGAACAAGCAGCTTACCTTCGCCGCTCTGCTCGAAGACGAGAGCCATGACGGCCTGCGCTGCGAGCCGCGCGTGCTGATGCCCGATGGACAGGCCTGGATCGAACGCCCGCCGTTGCTGGCACCTGACGGTGAGGCCATTCTGATCCTGCCCAAGGATGCAATGATTGCAGGTTTCGGCGACAAGTTGGCCGTGCTGCGCCCCGGCGAGCCGGACCCTCAGGTCGGGCTGTGGTCGCCTGCCGACGGGCGGGTCCTGCTGCCTTTCGCCCCCGTGCCGTTCCGCACGAGCTCGTCGGATGCAACCGGTGACCGAATCCAGGAGGTGGCCTACCTGCTGGCGGTGATCGGCATCGTGCTGTTGGTCTATTGGCGCCGCCGGGACACCATCAGTTTCCCCGTGGTTCTGCCCCCGGGCACGATGGCGGCGGACTTCGGCCGGCGCGGCCTGGCCGCCCTCATCGATATGCTGCCGGCCGCGGTCATCGTCTACCTGGTTTGGCGGCAGGCCCTGTCGGATTATTTCGCCGCCTGGGAGGAAGCGATTCAGACCCAGCAGACGGCGGGGCCCAACTGGTGGAATCTTGGCGTGGCCTGGATAACCTTCGCATCCCTCTACACCGGCTGGTGCCTGGCTTTCGAGCTGTTCATGGCCACGACGCCCGGCAAGCGGTTGTTGGGTTGCCAGGTTGTGTCCGAATCCGCTCGCCCGGCCGCCACCTGGCAGATCGTCGTCCGTAACGCCTTGCGATTTCTCGAATTATTCCCACCCCTGCGGATATGGCCGTTCGTGCTGGTGGTCCTCATGACCCGCAACCACCAGCGCGTCGGCGACCTGCTGGCGCGAACGCTCGTCATCCAGCGGATTCACTGAGAGCCGGTCCCCGAAAGGTGTGTGCCATCGCTGCGGAGCAGTGCCGAACCGCCACCGCCGCCTCCGTGCCCATGAACGGCCCGCCCAAGGCTGACTGGTGACCGGCTTGTGGGACAGACGCCGGGCACGGGCCTGTTTCACCGCGTTCCTCCAGACCCTATTAAAACAGAGCGCAAGCCCTCTTGAGGCCGCTTTGCCGTTCTGCCCGCGGCCGATGAGCCGTTTGACAGTCCGGTGGCGGGGCGGTAGGTTTAGTCTTCGCTATGGGGACAATGCTTTCCTGCCAATATCGGTTTGGGATCCGGCCGCTTCTAACAGCTTCTAGTGAGTCCCGACTCACCCGGACGGCACGCTCGCGTTTGTGCCGACGCGGTGCTGCGCTGGCTCTGCTGGGGGCGCTCGTGGTGCTCCCGGGTTGCGCGAACTGGGGCAAAGCGAAAGCGCCCATCGCGCCCCGGCCGCAGGGTACCATGAGTGACTTGAGCGGGTTTGTGAAGATGCACTCCTCGGCGGCCATCGAGGGGACGATCGGCTCCGTCTCCTACCTGCAGGGCAATCGGCTCATGCGCGTGCGCGGGTACGGGCTGGTGGTGGGGCTCCAGGGCCGGGGCAGCAGGACCAGTCTCCCCGCCGTTCGGGAGTATCTGATTCGTGAGATCCGGCGAGCGCGGATGAATGCGCTGCACGTCGAGCACTCGAAGACGCCCGAGGAGCTGGTTGACGATCCCGGTTCGGCCGTGGTGGAGGTGATGGGCGAGATACCGGCGGCGGCCAGCAAGGGGCAGACCTTTGACGTGTACGTCAGCGCCGCCTCGTTCGATCCGGACACCGAGTCCATCGCCGGTGGCTACCTGCTGCTTTGCGACCTGAAGATGTTCCGCGAAGTATCGCCGCAGGAGATCATCGAGGGGCGTACCCTGGCCAAGGCTCGGGGGCCCATCTTCTCCAATCCGTTCCAGGGGACGGACCAGAGCGCGGCGGGGGGCAACCCGCGGGAGGGACGCGTCCTGGCCGGAGGCGTGGTGCTGGCGGATCGCGAGTTGAGCCTTGTCACTGTGAATGAGTCCTACGCGACCATCCGGCAGATCGAGAATGCCATCAACCAGACCTTCATCTGCAAACCCAAAGCGGCCACGGGCATGTCGCACAACACCGTCAAGCTGAAGATTCCGCCGGAATTTCGTGGCCGCGAGCGGCGTTTCCTGGAACTGGTCATGCACCTGCCCCTGGTTTCGTCGGCGGCGGCACGGGAAGCGCGGGTCAAGCAGTTGATCGCGGAGATAGTCCGGCCGGATGCGCCCATGGAGGATGTGTCTCTGTCTCTGGAAGCGATGGGCCCGACGGCCGTGGGGCAACTGCAGACCCTCTATACGCATCGCCGCCGCGAGGTGAACTATTACGCGGCGCGGGCGGGATTGCGGCTGGGCGATGCTCTGGCCCTGGAGGTGGTGGCCCGCCATGCCAGGGATGAGAAGAGTCCCTTCAGAGCCCAGGCCATTCGCGAGCTGGGCGAGGCGGACCAGTCTCCGGCGGTGCGCGAGTCAGGGGGGCGGGCTATGGCCCTGCGGGCCTCGGCCGTGCTCCGCGAACTGCTGATGTCCACCGATCCGCGCATTCAGATTCTGGCCTATGAGGCCCTGCGCAAGGTGGACCCGGACAGCGTTCACACCCGGCTGGTGGGGCAGTCGCCGGAGAATTTCATCCTGGATGTGGTGCCTTCCGACGGCCCCATGCTGATCTACGCCCGCCGGACGGGCACCCGGCGCGTGGCCATGATCGGCGGCGACCGGCTGGTTCTGCAGCCGCCGTTCCTGTATTCCGAGCCGGGCAAGCCGCTCCTGGTCAGCGCCGTGCCGGATGATCGATTTATCTCCGTGCTCAAGAAGGACCGGACTGGCCGGACGATTGTGGGGCCGCTTCGGGTCGGGCCGTCGCTGCCGCATTTCACGCATTTCCTGGGCAACGATCCGGAAGTGGATCTGGACGGCCAACTCCAGGGATTAGGGCTGGAATATTCTGTCGTGTTGGACGTGCTCTACCGGCTGTGCGAGAAGGGCGCGGTGGCGGCCAATTTTCGGTGGGAAGAGCCGGGGATCGAGGATCTGATCGGTCCGCTCAAGCCGCCAGGCCGGCCGGAGTCCGAGCTGTAGACTGGCCACCAGGCAGCGCAGGCGCGGAGAACAAAGTGTGAGCGTTTGAGAGAGGGAGAGAAGGTCAAACCCGGCCCTCTCTCCTTCGCTGCAACTTGCCTTTTCTCCATCCTGGCCCCGACGCCATCAATGTCTGGCCGCGTTGACGAGAGCTGCGAATATCTTGCGTTGCAGCGGGTCGTCAGGCATGTCCTCCGGGTGCCACTGGATACCCAGGGCGAAGCGTCGACGCGGATCCTGAAGGGCTTCCACGATACCGTCCTCGGCCCATGCAGTGGGGACGAGATTGCTCCCAATACGATTGAGACATTGATGGTGTGAGCTGTTGACCGGCAGAGGATCGGTCTGGACGATGGAATGAATGAGGCTCCCCGGCGCCAGCCGAACGGAGTGGAAAGCGAAGTCTGCCCCGTCCCGGTGGGCGACGGGTGGAACCAGCTTCAAGTCGGGTACGTGCTGGTGCAACGTGCCGCCGCGAAAGACATTCCACTCCTGGATTCCCAGGCAAATGGCCAACAACGGCAGATCGTGCTTTTCGGCGAATTCGAGCACGAAGAAATCGGTGTGTTCCCGACGCGGCTCCATGCAGGTGGTGTTCGGATGAACCTCCTGGCCGTAACGGGCGGGTGAGATATCCGGCCCGCCGCTGAAGATCACGGCGTCCAGATTTTCCAGAATCGGCAGCAGGTCGGGCGGATGGCTCGCGGGTGGGATGAGCACCGGCAACCCGCCGGCCGCGAAGATGAGGTCGCAGAAGCGGGCATCGAGCGAGATTTCCGGAACTTTCAGGCCTCCCTCATGTGTCAGTTTGAGCTGGTAGCGACAGGTGATACCGATTCGTGGGCGCATCAATAAGTACATCCTCCTGGTCGAACGCGATCGCCAGAAGTATAGGGCCGACGGGGGGAAAGCAACAGGACCGGCCCTGGTCACCTATAATGCCGCCTGACTGGAGATCGGTTGTGGATATCGGGTTGTACGTTCACGTTCCATTCTGCGCGACCAAGTGCGGGTATTGCGATTTCTATTCGCACGTGCCGGCACCGGGCGCGTTCGGGCCGCTTGTGGATGCGCTGCTGGCGGAACTGGATGCGGGCTTGGCTCGGGAGGGCCTGCGGGTAGAGACTATCTTCGTGGGCGGGGGGACGCCCACCCTATTGCCGCTGGTCGAGCTGGAACGGTTGTTTTCGCGCCTGGGCCAGGTGGCGCAGCGCGATCGACCGGTTGAGTTCACCGTGGAAGCCAATCCCGCCAGCCTGACCGCCGAGAAGGCCGCGGTGCTGCGACAGGCCGGCGTCAATCGGATTTCCCTGGGAGCGCAGTCCTTCCACCCGGAGGAACTCCGCACGCTGGAGCGGCTTCATCGCCCGGCCGACATACCGGCCAGTGTGGCCCTCGTTCGCCAGGCCGGCTTCGAGCATTTCAACCTCGATCTGATCTTCGGAATCCCCGGCCAGACGCAAGCAAGCTGGTCCGAATCGCTTCGCCGGGCCGTTGATCTGGGGCCCGACCATTTGGCCTGCTATGGCCTGACCTATGAGCCCGATACCCCGCTGCGCGAGCGGCTCGACCAGGGAATGGTGGAACCCCTGGATGAGACCACCGAAGCGGCGTTGTATGAACAGGCCATCGATTTCCTGGAATCTCAGGGCGTCAGGCAATACGAGATCAGCAACTTTGCACGGCCGGGGGCGGAATCTCGTCACAATGTGCGTTATTGGCTGAACCTGCCTTATCTGGGCGTGGGGCCGTCAGCGGCCAGTTATCTGCATGGGCGACGATGGAAGAATGTGCCGGACACCGCCCGTTATGTGGCTCAGATGCATCTGGGGCAGAGTCCGATCATTGAGGTCGAAGAACTCTCGCCCCTGGAACGGGCGGGAGAGACGGCCATGCTCCAGCTTCGGCTGGTCAGCGGTATCCACCGGACGGATTTTCGACAGGCCACGGGGTTCGATCCCGCCGAACTCTTTGCCGGGGTAATTGCCCGTCATGTGGAGCGGAATCTTCTGATTGCCGATGAGGAACACATCGCCCTGACGCGCGCGGGACGGCTGGTGGCGGACTCGGTTATTGCCGAGTTTCTGGCCCGGGAACCATTGGGTGGTGCCCGGCCGGTGGCCTCCGTTCCGCCGCCGAGTACTTGACAGTATTATGGCTGGGGTTTAACTTCGGTAGAGACACGGTGCCGCGAACGGGCCATGCGAAGCGCGGACTCAACGGTTGCGACGTCAGCGGCCGGGCTCATTCGGCAGCCGTGAACGACTGCGAAGAGGAGATAAGGCATGGAGACTGCAATGCTGGCTCTGTTGGGCGGATTGTTGGAGTGGTGGCAGCTAGTCCTCATTATTCTCCTGATCGTTCTGATCGTGGTGTACTTCAAGATGAGGAACCGGCAGGTTTGAGACGCCGGGCAATCCTCGCCTGCTAAACAGCCGAAAGAACCTCCAACAAAACGCGAGCGGGCTCCGCTGAAAGCGGTTCCCGCTCGGTATGCTTTGTCAGGGAATACAATCAAGATCTTTGGAGCGTCGCGTCATTCGACCTGGGATTGGCAGGTCGTTGTTCCGGCGCTACGCGCGGCCATCACACCCAGCAATGCGCCATACGCCTGCACCAGATGGCCGGCGACTTCCTCGTGCTCCTGGGCCGACATGAATGCCGCCAGCTCGCGAACACGGTTGGCAATGGAGCCGAGGTCCGGCTTGCCAATGCAGCTCGAAACATAATCCGGAAGATCCCGCTCTCTCTGAACGTTGCTCGTCTTCATTGTCTTATCCTTTCTAGTGCAGATGCACTATTAAAGAATAATAAGGATTCGACTGAAAACGAAGCTCAGCTCTCGGATTAAGACTGGTAAAACTGCAAAATGATTTGAATTGGGGTTTTCGCCCCGGGTTTCAGGGCTGCTGGTGTCAGCGTCCTGGCGGGTTGCGGGAGTTTCGGACTGTCAGGCTGATTTGCTCACCAGATTGTTAGTGGCGATCCGCCCCAGGATGGCCCCATAGGCCTGCACAAGGTGCCCGGCGGCATCGTCACAACCCTGCGCGGAGAGCAAGCCGGCCATCTCTCGCACGCGATTGGCGATCGAGCTGAAATCCGGTTGGCCGATCGACCCCGAAACATAGTCCGGCAGATCCAAATTTTGTCTGGTTTTCATGACCTCACCTTCCCAGTAGGACGCACATGATCAGATCCTCTCAACAACCGTCCTTGTTAGATTATTGAGTGCCGGGAAGATTAGTTGTCGATGAAATCCATTTTGCACCTGCGAAAAAACCGCTCATTCAGGCGAGGATCGACTCAATCTCATCCAGTTCCTCGGCCGTGAATGAACGCTTCCTCAATGCCTCGACATTCTCCTGGATCTGTTCCGGACGGCTCGCTCCGATGAGGACCGAGGTCACTTCCGGGCGGCGAAGCAACCAGACGATGGCCATCTGGGCGAGCGTTTGGCCGCGCCGGCGGGCCACCTCGTTGAGTTTGCGCAACTGATCGATGCGATCGAATCGGGCCTCGATGCGCTTCGCGCAGACGTCTGTGCTCACCGCCAGCCGCGAATCGGCCGGAGCGCTCTTCTCGAGATACTTGTTGGTGAGCAACCCCTGGGCCAGCGGAACAAAGGCGATCACGCCCATCCCGCACTCCGCGCAGGCCTGAAGCACGCCGTCCTCCACGTGGCGATCCAGCATGCTGTAAGCGCTCTGGCTGATGATGGGGCGGGCGGTGTGATAGGCGACCGCGTGGGCGTTCTTGGCCCGAATGTCTTCGGGCGAGTGATTGCTCAGGCCGACGTAGAGGGCCTTGCCGGAGCGCACGGCCTGGTCGAGGGCGTCCATCACTTCGTCGGTTGGCGTGTTGGGATCGGGCCGGTGGGCGTAGAAGATATCCACGTAATCGAGCCCGAGGCGCTTGAGCGAAGCATCCAGGCTCGACAGCAGGTACTTGCGGGACAGCCACTCGCCGTACGGCCCCGGCCACATATAGAAACCGGCCTTGGTGGAGATGAGCAGCTCGTCACGGGGCATTTCCCGGATGATCCGGCCGCAGACCAATTCCGCGTTGCCGTTGGGCTCCCCATAGTTATTGGCAAAATCGAAATGGGTGATGCCCAGGTCGAATGCCTGGAACAAGCACTTTTTGGAGACCTCGTCGGAGACGTATCCGCCGTAAGTTTGCCAGGCCCCCAGCGAGATGGCCGGAAGCTTGACTCCCCAGCGGCCGCAGCGGTTGTAGACCATGGACTCGTAACGTTTTTCATTGAAGTGGGGCACGGATGGACCTCCCTGGTTTGGGCCGAACATTGAAAGGGGCCATTATGCGGGAAGAACTGAGAACTGAGAAGTGAGAACTGAGAACTGCGCGCTGGGTTCCGCAGGGGAGTAAATGCCAAAGCGATGAATATTTTTGCTTGCGGGAAGGGCGGTTCGCGGGTATCTGAGTGGTGATACTGATCGTGCCGTACGATGGAACCGTGCGGAGGATGTTGGAGGACTCCGATGAGCAAGAACGGATTCTGGCTGTTGTGGCTGCTTCCCCTGGCCGGTTGCGGCATGACTGGCATGCGGGGCAACTGGGTCCTCAAAGAGGTGATCCCGGCGGAGGCGATCGGGCATTACGACATCGCCGCGGTGACGTTCAACCCGGATTGCACTTACGTGGCCAAAGTCCGCAAAGGCGACCGCACGGAAGTGCGCCGGGGCACGTACGACTACGACCCCTGGAGCCGGAAACTGACGCTGCGCAGCGGCGGCGTGGAGCGAAGCTATACGGCTACCCTCTGGCTGGGCCTGCAGATCAACGTGAAGACCCAGACGCCCGAGGGTGAGCCGCTGACAGCCATCTTGGGCCGGACGAAGCAGGCGGTGGCGCCGCCCCCGCCGACTATCCAGCGGCGAACCCAGTAATCTGACAGACGACCCATGCGAGCGGCGAAACGAGCACGGTGACCTCAGAGCCTTCCAGTCATCACTAAAAATGGCCCGCGATGTGCGGCAGCCCCATTGCGTGCCTGAGCAGGAAGATTCCCCCGACATACATGACGAGCGCCTTTATGGCCATTCCGCTGAGCTGAGGCAGGTTATTATCGGACGCAGCGTCCTCCGGCAGATTTTGCCGACGGTAGGGCAAAAAACTCCACCTTGCTCTCAAGAAAAAAACAAGCTCGCGCCGATAGCATCTTTCGCCAAGATTCCCAAATTGCCCAGTTTAACAAGATGGGCTGGGGAACTGGCAAAGATGCCGGGTTGGGTTGACCTGGTATCTTCAATAGATCAAATCGGATTTTGATGGCCGGTGGTGGAGTGACCGGCGGTTCTCTGGCGTCCGAGCGGACGACCCTCTCCCAGGCAGGATGCGTCGGGTTGGGAAAGCGAAAAGGGGCCGAAAGCCCCCAGCGGGGATTCCCCGCGCTGGTCCGCCGGTATGGAGGCGCAGTGATGTCCGAACGGTTGCTCGATCGGTTTGTTCCGGAACTTCTGGCGGGTCGGCGGCAGGGATGCCGGGACATTCTCCAGAGGGCCCTGGAAGGCGGGATGGAGCCGGTGCATGTCTACAAGCAGATGATCTGGCCGGCCATGGAGCTGGTGGAGCGGATGTATCGCGAGGATCGCATCAATCTCGCGACTGAGCATATCGCCACGCGGATCAACCGCTGCATAGCCGATCAGCTTCAGGCTCATCTTCCCCGGCGAGAGCCGAACGGCAAGAAAATCCTCATCACGTGTGCGGACGGCGAACCCGAGGAGCTGGGGGCCCAGATGTGTGCGGACCTGTTCGAGGCCGACGGCTGGGAAGTGTTGTTCGTGGGCGGGGGCGTTCCGGCCGACGAGATCCTGGCCCTGGTGGGCAATCATCGCCCGGACATTCTGATGATCTTCGGTACGCAGCCGGCGGGAGTGCCCGGGGTGCGGCGGCTGATTGACATGATTCGCGAGGTGAACGCCAACCCCACGATGAATATTCTGCTTTCCGGCGGCGTATTCAACCGGGCGGAGGGCCTCTGGAAAGAGGTAAACGCCGACCTGTTCGCCCCCACGGCGGCAGAGGCGCTGGCGGTCGCGACCAAGGCCGAGCCCCGCAAGCCGGAAGTGCGTATCCCCGGCGCACCCAAGAAGCGTCGTCGCCGTCGCCGTCCGCCGCTGCTGGCCATGGCCGACGCGTGAGATAGCGGAAAACAAGCCGCGCACCCGTATCGAACCCCAAGCGGGAGGCACCTGAAAGCCCCGCGAGCGTGCGAGGAGGGCAACCCACACCATCGCCGGCACGCTCGCGGGGCTGTTTGCTGGAAAGAGGGGGGAAAATGAGGGATGAATGGATGCCGCATGGCGTCCGGGTCCTGATCCTTTCGCGCCTGTCTCGTGTGCCTCGCTGATCCTGCGCTTGTCTGTTCTTCTGGAAATCGTTAACCTTATCGCCTTCCTGGGTGAGTGCTGATCGCCGCATGGAACGTGCTCTATCTACGAAAGGATTGACGACTATGGCCAAGAAGACGACGCAAGCCAAGGCTGCCCGCGGTAAGGCCCGGCAGGCCCAGACCACCGAATACGGTGAGCCCCGGACGACCGTCTATCGGTTTAGTTTCGGCCCGTGGAACATCCATGAGGGCGCCGACCCGTTCGGCCCGCCCGTTCGCGACCCGATTTCCTTTTCACGCAAGCTCCCGCTGTACAAGGAGCTGGGCTTCGAGGGCGTGCAGTTTCACGATGACGACGCCGTGCCGGACATCAACTCGCGGTCTCCTCAGCAGGTCTTGCGCCAGGCCCAGGCGGTCCGCAAGATGCTCGACGATGCCGGGCTGGTCGCGGAGTTTGTGGCCCCTCGTCTGTGGGAAGACCCGCGCACTATCGACGGCGGTTTTACCAATAACGACCCGGACAACCGCCAGTACGCGATCGATCGCGCGCTGCAGACCATCGACATCGCCGCTGAGCTGGGCACCAACAAGGTTGTCGTGTGGCTGGCCCGCGAAGGTACCTACATCCGTGAATCGAAGAATGCCCGCCAGGCCCACGAGTGGCTGCTGGAGGCCATCAACCGGATGCTGGCGCACAATCCGAACGTCCACATTTTGATCGAACCCAAACCCAACGAGCCGATGGACAGCGCGTACATTCCCACCATCGGGCACGCGATCTCGCTGGCTTACCTCTCGGATGATCCCACCCGCGTCGGCGGCCTCATCGAGACCGCACACGCGAAGCTGGCCGGGCTGGATCCGTCCGACGAGATGGCCTTCGCCCTCTTCCATAAGAAGCTCTGGAGCGTGCATCTCAACGACCAGAACGGGTTGAAGTTTGACGAGGACAAGACCTTCGGCGCCGCCAACCTGCGCGAAGCGTTCAACCAGGTGCGCGTCTTGGAGGAGGCCGGCTACGGACAGAACGGCGAAATGGTCGGGCTGGACGTGAAGGCCATGCGCACCCAGAAGGAAGAGAACCGGCTGGCCCACCTGGCCAACAGCAAGCGCATCTTCGAGATCATGGTCGAGAAGGTGCGGACCTTCGACCGCCGGGCCGAGGCGGAGATGATCGCCGATCGCGATTACGAGGCGCTCGAGCGGCTGGTCATTGAGCACCTGCTGGGAACCTTGTAAGAGGGGCCGGTTGCGTTTTCAGCCGAGGGCCGCGCCGATTCTGTGATGGTCGGATTCTGTGCCGGCCGTTCTCAGGAGGCCGGCGGTGGAACGACAAGATCAAACGGCCCGGGTGCGGGTGCCCTCCTCGCACCTGTTGAGCGGGAGTCTACATCGAAATCCCCAAAAACCCCCGGCCGGGGCGGCCGACCGCTCGATGGAGCGGTTGGCTCCCCCGGCCGTACTTTGCGCAATGGCCTCAAAACCCCCGGCACGGGCCAAGGGGGGCGGGGATCGCAACATGGGCGATTGCCGGCATCAGCCCGCTCGGCTGACCCTACGCCGCGGGCGGAGCCTGTTCCACGACGACGGGTTCTCCGCCCAAAATGTCCAGGTTTGGGGTGAGCGCTTGTTCAATGGCCAGGGTGATGGCTAGCTGGATGCCGTTGAGAATGCCGCTGCTGATCGTGGCGTTGATCTGGTCGCGGTTGGGGATGCACGACACATCGCCAAACAGGCACCCACCGGCCAACAGGGTGAGGAGACTCTTTCGGAAAGACGTGGATCGCATAGTTCACCTCTTTTGTGCCTGCCGCATCCTAATCGCAGCTCAGCAGGAAGGCAAGGCATGCAGCTTTAGCACGGGGCAGCGCGTTGTCGGGGCCTGCGGACGCATTAAGGGAAAGGGAACGGCCCGTGCCAGGAACCGTTCCCGATTGCTCATTCGTCTGTGATGGTGTGACGAGGGCCGGGGAGGCTGCCTGGGCCCCTTTCCAGCGGATGAGTTTCTCGTTTCGACCCACAAGGCGGGCAGGGTGCCCGCTCCCCGTTCGGATTCAAGAGGGCGGGCAAGATGCCCGGCCCCCTGCACCGGCCAGACGCCGGTGCCACACTGATTCTTCATCGGTGAGACGCCGGTGCCACACAGCACGGCTCGAGGCCCGGAGATCGTGGTCCGGCTGTCCCACCGTTGCGCATAATCATTTAGCTGCCCGTCATCCAGCGCACCGGCGTGTACATCACGTCACCGGCGGCATAGAGCGGTGTGGCCAGGCCGTGGCCGGTGGAGGAGCGATGGAGCCGCTCCCGCTCACGGTCCAGGCTGATGGTGGTCCCGCGCGCAACGACGTTGCCCTCCACCCGGATCCCGCGGCGGCTGGTGATCATCTGGGGCAGGCAATCGGTGAACTCGCCATAGAATTCAAGCTGGCGGCCGCCCTTGTCGCATTGGCCGTTCTCGAGGGCCACCACCCGCTCATAGATGATCTGGTCTTCGCACTTGATCTGCACGATCAAATCGTACTCTTCGGTGGGGCAATCGACCTCAACTTTGTAGCGAACGCACAGATCGGTGGTGCACTTGGGGTTGCTGGCATGGAGTCGCTCGATGTCCGCCTTGGTCTTGCAGCACTTGACCGCGCACGCGTCGCACTTGTCTTTGGGGCTCAGGAGCCCGCAGAGATTGCAGATATTGCGCGTGCGCCTCGGTTTGCACGGGGCCTCGGCCGCACATGGCGCGCAGGGGGTGCCGCTGATCATGACTTCTTCGGATGACATCTCCGTTCGCACTTCACTGCCGGGACTACAACAGGCGCTGTCGGCCGCATAGGCAGTTCCGGACAGCAATGCGACGGCCACCAGGCACACAAGCCTCTTCCACACGTTCATGGTCTTTCTCCATTTTGAGACGAGGAAACCCGAATCTGCACTTCCCACGTGCATGCCATAGAACTCTTCTATGGCCGGGTCTTGAAGTCAATCGACATAAGCTGAGTTCCAAAAGCTCATCCGCTAAAAGTTCGCTCACGCATTGCCGCCGACCTTGCTTCGGATGTCCCTCTGCGCCATCGCTCTCAACAACCGTGCGCGATGGCGAGACAACAAAAGCGTGATTTGTGTGCCACGGCTCTTGAGCCGTGTGTGGGGCACCGGCGTTTCGCCGCTGTAGGGGGGCGGGTATCTTGCCCGCCGTCCTGAATCAATCCCAGCGGAGCGAGCGTTGTGTTCGGAAAACGGCTGGTACGGAGTCGAGGTGCTGCGGCGGAAACGGCCGGTACAGAGCCTGGCCGCTACGGCAAAAATGGTCGCTACGGAGCTTGGCCGCCACAGGGGCGCGTTCCAAGATGTCTCGCAAGATTGCCCGCGGTCATATTGATCCGTGCGTGATTCGTACGCCGCTGCTCTTGAGCCGGGGTGGTGGGCTCGGCATGGCGGGCCCGGGCCGATACGATAGAAGAATGTTCAAATTCGAGATATCAAAGTCCGAGCCGGGCGGGCGGGCCCGATGTGGGGTTCTGACCACGCCGCACGGTGCAATCCGCACGCCGGCGTTCATGCCCGTGGGCACCCGCGCGACGGTCAAGGGCGTCTGGCCGGCGCAGGTGCGAGAAAGCGGCGCCGATATTCTGCTGGCCAACACGTATCATCTTGGTTTACGCCCGGGGCCGGAATTGATTGCTGAGCTGGGCGGGCTGCATCGCTTCATGGGCTGGGATGGCCCCATTCTGACGGACAGTGGTGGCTTCCAGGTCTTCTCGCTCTCGGCCCTGAACCAGATCACCGATGAGGGGGTGACTTTTCGCTCGCACATTGACGGGCAATTGCTCCGTCTGGACCCCGAACAGGCTACCCGGATTCAGTACCTGCTGGGGGCGGACATCATCATGGCCTTTGACCAGTGCCCCCCGGGCGATGCCGATCGCGACGTGGTGGCCCGGGCGGTGGAGCGAACGGTTCGATGGGCAGGGGAATGCAAACAGGCCCTGGAACGGCTGTCGGCATCCCCGCCGGCCCTCAATGGATGTGACGCCGCGATGAAAGAGCGTTTGGCTGATCTGGCCACCGTTCGCGGCATGCCGGATGAGGCACAGAGCGGTTGCTCACCCCATCCGGCCCCGGCTCAGGATAAGCCGGAGCGGAAAATGCAGGCCATGTTCGGCATCGTGCAGGGGGGCATTTTTCCTGATCTGCGGCGTGCCTGCGCTCAGCAGTTGATGGAAATCGGTTTCCCCGGCTATGCCATTGGCGGCTTGTCGGTGGGAGAAACCCATGAGCAGATGGTCGCAGTCCTGGACGACCTGGTCTGGAGGTTGCCGGCCGACCGCCCCCGATACCTGATGGGTGTGGGCATGCCGCGGGACATCCTGGCCGCAGTGCGGGCCGGGGTGGACCTGTTTGACTGTGTTCTTCCGACCCGCAACGGTCGGCGAGCCTATGCTTTCACGGCACGGGGGCCATTGCGGCTTCGGAACGAGAAGTATCGGCGGCAGGATCAGCCCCTGGAAACGGAGTGCTCCTGTCCGGCCTGCCGGCAATTCAGTCGGGCGTATATCCGTCACCTGTTCATGGTGGGGGAGATGCTTGGGCCGATGCTCGTGAGTGTGCATAACTTATGGTTTTTCCAGCGGTTCATGTCTCGGTTGCGAGACTTGATTCCAACCGGGGATTGGGGCAGGATGCTGGAGGAGTTTCCAGTGGCGGGGCCTGCGGGTCCCACCCAGTTGACGCAAGAGGATTAAGAACCACCATCATGCAAATCTTAAACATGCTTTCTCAAAATGGCGGCGGGAGTGGCCAGGGCATTCTGCTGGCGGCCATGCTGGCAGTGTTTGTCTATATCATCATTAGTGCTTCCTATGGCCGGAAGGAGAAGAAGCAGTATGCCCAGATGCTGGCCAATCTGAAGAAGAATGATCGGGTTGTGACCATCGGCGGCATCATCGGGTCCGTCGTATCCACCACCGCCGAGGAGGTGGTCGTGAAGGTGGATGAATCCGCCAATGTGAAGGTGACCTTCCTCAAGAGCGCGATCCGCAAAGTGCTTACCGAGGAGCCGAAGGCCGCCGATCTGGGGTGAGCCAAGTTTTTTCCCGCAGATTTTTGCCGCTTTCCGCCGTCTCCCAAGGCGCTGTCTGCATAGTGCTTTATCCCTCTTCCCATTTGGCTGCGGGCCTGGTGCCATTTCCAGTCCCGCAGTGCCCTATTTGCCTGATCGAGGCGGCTGGTTGTTGCCGTCGGCGCGAGCCGCCCATGTTCGGAAGGGGATAGGGTAAGTTCCTGTGCGGCTTTTTGAGCCACGTCGTTGTCGCCTGATTCGCTGAGAGGCGGTCAACCCGGCAGTTGGTTTCAGATCGATTGCGCATTGTGTCGTTGACAGGAATCTTGGCGGCCGCCAAGATACACGCAAGTGGCTGGCCCTGAGTGCGCGAATCTCGAATGAACCGGGGCGCCGCCAATTCCCCAGTCTCGCGACCGGGAGCGGATAGAGCGACTTTCGCTGTTTCTAAAAAGCTGTGGAGACAGACATTATGAAACTGAATTCCCGATCCCGCCAAGGTCTGGCCTTGGTCGCCGGATTGGCCCTGGCCCTGCCTCTGCTGGTTGGTCAGGCATGTGTGCCGGATCCGTCGACGGGGGACGGCTCGGGAGCGCCGCGCGTGGACGTGCTTTCCCCATCGCTGGATCAGACCTTCGCGGTAGGCGAGGCGGTCACCGTCGTGTACGAGGCCACCGGCGAGGGAATTACTTCTGTCATGGCCTTCTATGATCGCGACGGGCAGGCCGGAACGGGCGACGAAGTTATTTTCATGGACAACCTGCCCCGCGGCCAGAACAAGTACACCCAGCTTCTCACTAACAAGATGGCCTCGGGCACCTATTGGATCGGTGTCACCGCCACGAATAGCGCTGGCACGACAACAGCTTACGGCGCCGGGCGGGTGACCCTGACAGCGGCCCCGCAGATTACCTCCAGGTCGCTGGGCGGGGCGCAGCGCGTGGCTTCGGGGACCAAGATTCCGATTGAATTCGATGTTGGCGGCGGCAGCTTTAGTTGGCGCATCTTCTACGACACCAATGGCGTATTTGATAACGACGAGGTCACGATCGCCCAGGGGACGAACGTCGACAATCCGATTCTGACGAACACGTTTGACACCGCGAACTTGAAGGGTGGAACCTTCTACGTCGGGGTGGAGATCATCACGCCCGGCGGCGCGGTCGGCAGGGCCTATGCCCCCGGCACGGTCACCGTTCTCTCCGGCGCTTTCATCCAGGTGCTGCAGCCGAAGGTCGGCAAGGCCGTCTCGCGGGGTATGCCTGTCCAGATCAGCGTGGTGGCGAACGATCCGGGTAACACGGCATCGAGCATCCGCCTGTTCTATGATCCGGATAACACTTTCGGCAACGGCAACGAGAACACCATCACCACGCTCCCGATCACTGGCACCGATGCCTCCTGGAATACCGCCGACGTCACCGACGGTTCCTACTGGATCGGAGCGGAACTGGTGAACGGGCTGAACCCGCCTCTGTATTCATACAGCGCCGGTCCTGTCCAGGTCGGCACCGGCAGCGGCAGTTCGCCTGGGAGTGTGCCCCCCGGTGGCGTCATCGGCGACAGCCTGCTGACACTGACCACTCCGCAGGTCGATACGACCGTGTTTCAGAACCGCATCTACCGGATCAACTGGACCACCAATCTCAGGCCGGGCGAGGGCGTCGTCACCGTCTTCCGCGAGCCGGACATGGACAAGGATGGCAAAGGCGACGGGCCGGCCACCCGCCAGATCATCGGTTTCGAGGGAATCGAAGCCACCCAGCAGTATGTTGATTTCGACACCTCCGGCGTGGTCGGAAGGTTCCTGATCGGCGCGACGCTCAAGCCGAATACCGGGCCCCCCGTCACCCGATACGCCAAGGGGACCCTGACCGTCCAACCGTTGATCTTCTGGGTGGGCGACTTATTGACCAAGAAAGACGCGGAAGGCAAGGTTGTGCCCCAGACGGGCCCCTTCCAGGGTGCGGTGTTCCAGGGCTTCAACTTCCAGGACAACCTGGGCACGGCCATGCTGACCGTGGACGACTACGACGATGATGGCTTCCCCGAGATCCTGTTGGCCGCCCAGTATGGCAAGCCCTACCCCACCGCCACCACGGACGGGCGGGGTGCCGGCGAGGCGTACTTGATCTATGGCCAGCCCATCCGGTTTTCCGGCACCATCGACGTGAATGGAGTGGGCAACTCGGTGCCCGGCCTGGTCTTTGCCGGGATCATGCCTAACCCCCTGGATGGTAATCTGCCGGTTGCCGAGGCCATGGCCGGCAACTCGGTTCCCTACACGGTGGACGGCCAGCCGGCCCCGCCGGACGCTTCGGAAGGTTTGCGTTCCGTCATCACTATCCCCGACCAGGACGGCGACGGGAAAAAGGAACTGGTCTTCAGTTTCCCCTGGTGCAACTCCTACAGCCTGGGGTTCCAGACGGCACAGTATCAACAGGATGGGGTGCCCGGTTTGGGCCGGTTGGAGAACAACGGCCACTTCCTGCGCGGTGGCCTCGTCATCGTCTCCAGTCAGAACCCGCTGATCAGGTCGCGCACCGCCATCAGCCGGCGTCTGGACCGTGTGCTGCAACTCCATCAGGTCGGGCAGGTCTTTACCTCGATGGTGATCCCCAGCAACTGGCCTGGGCGGCAGGATAACTGCGACGACTGGAATGTGGAGAATAACGACGACACGTGGATCTTCCCCTGCGAAGGCTTCTGGCAGGACACCACGGGGGGGGGCGGGCGTCGGATCAGCCCACCACGTCTGGCCGATCCACTGACATTGGGCGGCACGGAATTCAGATGGATTATTCATCCGGCGCCGGCTTACAACTGCACCTGGAACAGGGTGAATCTTGCCCAGATTGATCCACCTTACGGGCCTACCGACGCACTGGTTGCCGGGCATTATCTCGGCTCCTTGGATGACTTCGCGAATCGGGCATGCGTGGTACCCAATACCGCCGAGCCGGCCAAGACGCCCAATGACTCCTTCCTACTGGCGGGAACCGGTTTCTACAGTACCGGATCCAATTGCTCCGACCGCCAGATGGGTGCGCCGCTCCAGCCTTACGGCTGCCGGCTCCTGGGCCAGGAGACGACCCAGCCGCAGTTGGGGATGACCGCGAACCGGTTCGGGCACAGCATTTCGGTCTCTAATGATTTTCTGCTCGTGAGTGCACCGCGGCGATCGGCGCTCAAGACATATGTGCCCAACATGCCGGAATCCAGGCGAGAGGCAAGCGGGGAGATCTACATGATCCGGCTCAAACGGCCCGGTGCTCCCGCCAATGCATTTCCGTACGCGCTTCCCAGCGCGCCTCCGCCGGAGGATCCGGATGATACCGAGGCTCCGGTCGGGAATGCCCCGTACCACAATCTGCCTTATCCGCATAACTGGATCGTGGCTGACGTCGGCTTCAGCGTCTTCGGCCCGGATTGCGCGGCCTATACCTGGTCCCAGAATGCGCCGGACGACAACATCGGCAGGCCGTTGCATGTGGTCGGTGCTTCCCCGAATGACCAGATCGGCGAAGTCACGGGGGCTTACGATATCAACAAGGACGGCGTGGGCGATTTCCTGGTCGGCGGGCCGGGTACCAACGGCGGCCGTGGTGCGGTCTACGTGATCTACCGCCGCCAGCAGGAAATCGAGTATCACTATCTGCTCGAGCGCCTCCAGCTTGACCCCGCAAACGCCAACCGCCTCACCGGCCTGATGATCATCGGTGAGCCCGGCGAAAGACTGGGCACGGCCCTGGCCGCGGGCGGACCGCTCAACGACGACTTCAACAACGACGGCTCCCCGGATGCCCTGATCGGCAGCCCCTACGCCAGTCCGGCTACCGGGTACCAGGCCGGACAGGTCTTCGTCCTCTTTGGCGGCAGGGACCTGCTTAACCCGGCCGACGGCGTCACCATCGCCCAGCTTCGCGACTCGGGTAACGGCATGCTTATTACCGGCGCTCATGCCGGAGACATGGCCGGTATGACCGTGGCCAACGCCGGCGACGTGAACGGCGACGGTATTCCCGACATTCTCATTGCCGCCCCCGAGGCCAGCCCGCGCTTCGACAGCAATGGTGACGGGATTGCCGACACCATCGGCCTGGATCGGGACGGCGACCGGATCGTTGATGATCTGGATGGCGATGGGCTCCCCGACGATATGACGCACGCCGGTTTGGTGTACGTCGTATTCGGTGGCAAACACCTGAAGGGTACCATCAGCCTGGACAAGATTGGTACCGGCAAGCTGCCGGTGGGAACGGAACCCGGTTGGGGTCTGCCGGGCCTGGTGTTCGTCGGCCGCAAGGGCGGCGACCGGCTGGGAGGCGGCTTCACGCAGCCCACCAACCCCAACGTGCCGGATAGCGGCCTGCTCGCACGGGGCGTGAATACGGCCGGGGACCTGGACCGCGACGGCCGGGCTGACCTGTTTATCAGCGCGGTGCTGGCCGATCCCAAGGATGACTATCCAGGCGCGGTTGCCAAGGAAAACGCCGGCGAGGTGTACTTGATCTACGGCTTGACGCCGTGATGACGAGAGGGTACTGGCGAACTGCATGAAGTGCGTACCGCTGAAACGGCGAACGACGCTTGAGGATTTATAGATGTTCAAGACATCCCTGTTGACAACATTGCTGCGGGTCGGTGCACGCCTGGCGGCGCCCGGCTGTGCCATGCTGGTCTTCCTGGCGTGGGCTCCGCTTTCATGGGCGGCGTCGGGGAACGGCGAAGTGCTGGGCCGCAACAAGCCGAAGCCCGATGAGGTGATCATCCAGTTGGATGGCACCCGGCCGGCCGCCGATGTGCAGGCGGATCTTGCCGCGCTCGGTTTCCCCACCATGACCGAGATCTGGAGCTCGGACCCTGCGGTGGGTCTGGTGGTTCCTCCCCGGTTCAACTACCGCAAGGTCACGGTGAACAGCATCGACGCCGCGACGCTGGCCAAGATCCGGGCGGTGCCGGGCATAGCGACGGTTCGGCGGCTGTATCAGGGGGCCGGTTCTGTAGCCCCCATTATTCACACCGGTGAGTTGGTCGTGAAGTTCTCGCCGAATACCACCGCGGCGGAGGTGCAGATGTTGGCTGCGAAGTACGGCGCAGTCGTCAGCCAGCAGATCCCGTGGCTGCCCGGCGGCTATGTCTGGCGGGTACCGGACACCGATTCGTCCGACGCCATGAGCGCTGCGATTGCTCTTTCTTCAGAAGCCAAGGTCGTATACAGCCATCCTGATTTCTTCGTAAAAGATTTCATTGGGAAAGATGAGGTTCTGATCGAGGATACGTTGTTCCCGCACCAGTGGCACTTGCGCAACACCGGGCAGTTGCAGGGTGGCAAAAAAGGGGCAGACATCAACGTCGTACCGGCTTGGGACATTACCGAAGGCGCTGGTGCCATCGCAGCCATCATTGACGACTGCGTGCAGAAAGACCACGAGGACCTCAAGAACAACTATTACGTCGGTTTCGATGAAGTGGACTTGGACAGTGATCCGAGCCCGGCCCTTCCGGGCGAAGGGCATGGGACGGCATGTGCGGGGCTGCTTGCTGCCGAGGGTAACAAGATCGGGGTGAGAGGCGTCGCTCCGAAGGCGTCGCTGATCGGCGTTCGAGCCCTTGGCGCCACCATCTTGGGGCTGGCCGATGCCTTTGTTTTTGCCGAGGCGAGGGGGGCCATGGTCATCAGCAACAGTTGGGGATTGAACTATCAGTGGGCGCCTACCATTCCACCCATCCTGGACACGATCCTGGCGGATGCCGTCAGGACGGTTGCCACTCGCGGCCGGGGCGGACGTGGGGCCTTGGTCCTGTTTGCCTCCGGCAACAATAACATGCTCCTGGCGTTCAACCGGCCGACTGCCGCACAGCCGTACGTCATGGCAATTGGTGCCACGATGCGCGACGACACACTGGCCTGCTACAGCAGCTTTGGACCGGAACAGTCGGTGGTGGCGCCCGGGGGTGGCAGTGCCGGATGCTATGAATCGGATATAGTCACGACAGATGTCCAGGAGTCGCTGATTCCACCTGTGCAGTTCCCCATGGGAATGCCAATACGCGGCATTAACCCGGCGACAAAAATGGTCATTGATCCCCAGTCTCGGTCTTGGATGGAAGTCATCGACCCGAGCATTAGCGATTTTCCGAACCTGGCTTATACCCGCCACATGAACGGCACCTCTGCCGCCTGCCCAATTGCCGCCGGCGTCGCAACCCTTGTATACAGCGTTAATCCGAACATGACTGCCAGGGAGGTCAAGAATCTAATCGAGCATACGGCCAAGAAGGTTCAGTTGCCCAATGAGCATTTTGATACGGTGACCGGACACAATCAGCGCTTTGGGCATGGCCGGGTGGATGCTTATGCCGCGGTGCTCGCCGCCCAGGCAGGCAAGTCCTGGCCGAGCCCGGTCAAGAATGTACAGACAGTCAGCTCTCAGGCCCTGGTTCGAATAAACTGGGACAATCCCGACTGGGATGGAGACGGGACGATTGACGAGGACGTGGCCGGCGTGCTGGTAGTCCGGGCGCCTCTGGGCCAGTTGGAATGGGCACCGGTCGATGGACTCCGCTATGACGTCGGTCAGATCGTCGCCCCTGGCACCATGGTGGTGGCCAATGATCTCATCGATTCTCTCGACCAGACCGGTCTGCCCAAGGGCGCTTTCGAGTACGCCATATTCGTGCGCAATGCGGCCAACTACTATTCCTGGGGCCGGCGGTCGAACTTCTCTTCCACCGGCGCGGTGACCGTACCCCTGGCGTCGATCATAGCCAACGTGTCCACCGGTCCCGCCCCGTTGTCTGTACACTTCACCGGCGCGGGCGTGGATCAGAGCCCCATTGTTGCCTACACCTGGAATTTCGGCGATGGCAGCACCGGCAGCGGCTCGGTGGTTGATCACACCTATACCTCGTCGGGGCAGTTCACGGCCACGCTGACCGTCGTCAATGCGGTTGGTCAGGCGGCCCAGGCTTCAACGGTCATCAATGTCCTGCCCGGCGAGAACGTACCGCCGACGGCCGGCGTCAAGGTGTCCCCGAAAGTCGGCCAGGCGCCACTCATCGTCCTCTTTGAAGGAGCCGGCACCGATGTAGACGGCACGGTGGTGCGCTATGATTGGGACTTCGGCGATGGCACCGTGGGGGCGGGACAGGTGGTCGAACACATTTACCTCGATCCCGGCACGTACGGCGTCACGCTGACCGTCACCGACAACGCCGGCGGACAGGGCATGGCCTCTGCTCTGGTGACGGTGCAGGCGGATACGGCCGCGGTAGCCGAGATCGTGACCTCAGATCAACAGCGCGGCCTGCCCGGTGTCTGCGGAGGCGGTGCGGCCAGCGCCACCATTGCCAGCGTGATCGGCCTGTGCGGCCTGATGGCCTTCCGCCGGCGACGCTGATTGATCCCCGGCCCGTGTCCTCCGGCGAAGGTTGACGACGCGCGGGGAGACCGAAGCGCCCTCGACAGGGCGTGCTGGCCCTGAGCTAATTCCTCTTTCCCGTCATACGGTTTCGTGACCGGCCTCGCGTGAACGGCCGGTCACCCAGCTTTTGGTCGGATACTTGCCCGGCCGCTCCAGAAACGGGGAACACTCCGACTGGTACAATCTTTCAGGATGCACTCTTAATCGAACAGCCGTGGTTGGCGGGGGTCTTCTACCCGGCTCTCGAATTCGCCGGCAGCGGTTTCGGTGATGACCAAGTCGCCCGGGCTCACCTGGTCGGGCCCGGTGATGATTCGCCGCCCGCGTTTGAGCCGGGTGATACTGAAGCCGCGGGCCAGTGTCTGGCGGTAGCTGCTGGCTTCGATCCGGGCATGGAAGGATTCGAGGCCGCGGGCGTCCAGTTCAAGTCGATGTTTCACCATGCGAACCAGGTGGCGCAGGTCCTGGCGGAGGGCCATCTTTTCGCTTTGGAGCCGGGCCGTCGGCTGGCGGGCCGCGAGCCGGACGTGAATCTCGTGCAGTCTTTCGCGGTACCGGGCAAGTCGTCGCGAGCAGCCGTAGGCCAGTCGCGAAAGCATCTCGTCAAGCTGTTGTTCAGCCCGCCGCAGATGGCCGCACGGGTCGCGGAACCATTCGAGCCGCTCGATGCCGGCCAGGTCGCGGTGGGCGTGGTCGAGGTGATTCCGAATGGCCCGGCGGAGTCGTAATTCGCAGCCGGCCAGGTCGTCCAGCACTTCATCCAGTACGGGGCAAGCCAGTTCGGCTGCCGCGGTCGGAGTGGGGGCCCGCAGATCGGCCACCAGGTCGCAGATGGTCACGTCCACCTCGTGCCCCACGCCGCTGATGACAGGAATACGGCTGGCATGAACGGCTCGGGCGACCACCTCTTCGTTGAAGGCCCATAAGTCTTCGAGTGATCCGCCGCCGCGGCCGACAATCAGCACGTCGATGCCGCCGAGTGAGTCGGAGAAGCGGTTGAGGCGGGCGATGGCCGCCGCAATCTCTTCGGCCGCCCCTTCGCCCTGGACCTTCACCGGATGCAGCAGGATGGACGCGCAGCAATAGCGGCGCCGGATGGTGTGCAGGATGTCACGGATGGCCGCCCCCGTCGGGCTGGTCACCACCCCGATGGTCCGGGGGAAACGGGGGATCTTCCGCTTGCGGGCCGGGTCGAAAAGGCCTTCGCGCTCCAGCCGGGTGTGAAGCTGGCGAAAGGCCAGTTCGAGTGCTCCCACCCCGCGCGGTTCGAGCCGGTTGATATAGAACTGGTACTGGCCTCGCGGCCCGTAGACATCCACGTAGCCGGTCGCAACCACCTCCAGGCCGTCGGTGGGCTTGAATTTGAGTCCGGCGGCGTTGGATTTCCACATTACCGCCTTGATCTCGCCCTGATCGTCCTTGAGGGTCAGGTAGACGTGGCCGCTGGAGTGTCGCGAGAGATTGCTGATCTCGCCGACCAGGTGGATCGTGCCGGGCAGATTGTCGGCGAGCACCTGCCGGATGAGCGCGTTGAGCTGGCTGACGGTCAGTGGGCGCAGGTTGGACGGAGCCTGGGGGATTGTCTGCCTGCGGTCGCGGTCAAACATCGAAGGCGAGCGAGAGTCGAAATCTTTCCGAGGCGGAGACACTGAATGTTCCTCAACGATTCCCTCAATCGGCTTCGTCGCTTCCTGCGTCCGCGATACCGCGCACCTGTACGCGTTCAATGTGCACGGTCTTGCCGGTGGTACTGTCCACCCGGGCCACGATCCCGCACAGGCGGGGGTCGTCGGTGGCCACGTCGAAGGGGGTGGGAATGGTGGTGATCATTGCCCGGAGAACCCGGTCTTTACGCCGGCCCAGGACGGAGTCGTACGGGCCGGTCATGCCCAGGTCGGTGATGTAGCCGGTGCCGGCAGGCAGGATGCACTCGTCGGCCGTCTGCACGTGGGTGTGCGTGCCGAACAGGACGCTGACCCGCCCGTCCAGGTGCCAGCCCATGGCTATTTTTTCGCTGGTGGCCTCGGCGTGCATGTCCACGACGACGATCTTCACCTCCGGCGGGATCTGCTTGAGAACGCGGTCGATGGCCAGGTAGGGGCAGTCGGTGGGGGGCTTCATGAACAGCCGCCCCAGCAGCGACACGACCGCCACTTTCACGCCCAGCGCGGTTTCCACCACGGCGTAGGTTCGCCCCGGCGCGGTTTGCGGAAAATTCGCTGGCCGGACGATGCGGTCGGAACGCTCCAGGACGGGGATGATCTCCTGGCGACGGTAAATATGGTCGCCCATGGTGATCAGATCCACCCCGTATCGTCGGAGCTTGTCGAATAGCTGCGGCGTAAGCCCTGAGCCGCCGGCGACATTCTCGGCATTGCAGATGACGCAATGGATGTCGTGCTCGCGGACGAGGCCGGGCAGAGCGTTGGAGACCGCAGCCCGCCCCGGCCGACCGACGACGTCACCTATGCACAAAAGGTTAATCAACATGAAGATAGCGCTTTCCAGCCGCGGTGCCGATTTTGGCCGCGGAATTATATCTTATGGTAGGGCCGGGACGTTGCTGTGTCATCTCTTGAGTGCCCGGCCGGGCCACCGGAAAACCACATGGCAAGCATAAACGGGCTTGGGCTCATGTTTCCGTCCCCGGGACCGGGTATAATCCGGCCATGAAGTTCACCAAGATGCACGGTTTAGGCAATTGCTACATCTACGTCAACTGTTTTGAAGAGCAGGTGGCCGACGCTTCCGCCCTGGCCCGGGCGGTCAGTGATCGCAACACCGGCGTGGGCAGCGACGGGCTGATTCTCATCTACCCCTCGCGGACGGCGGATGCCCGCATGGAAATGTACAACGTCGACGGCTCCCGCGGGCAGATGTGCGGCAACGCTATCCGTTGCGTGGCCAAGTACGTGTACGACCGGGGGATTTCCCGCCGGAACCCCATGCGGATCGAGACCGACGCGGGCGTGCTGACCCTCGATCTCACGGTACGCGAGGGCAAGGTGGCCCTGGCTTGCGTGGACATGGGGGCGCCCCGGCTCCGCCCGGAGGATCTTCCCGTGGCGCTCTCGCCTGAGCAGATGGTCAACCATCCGGTCGAGGTGTTGGGCCGCGAGGGCCGGATGACCTGCGTCTCCATGGGCAACCCGCACGCCGTGGTGCACGGCATCCCTCTGAGCCTGCTGGGGCCGGCGGAGCTGGCCGCCGAGGGCCGCCGGCTGGAGACCCATCCGATGTTCCCTGAGCGCACCAACGTACACTTTGCGGAGGTGCAAGGCCCGGGTGAGGTGACCGTATTGACCTGGGAGCGCGGCAGCGGCGCGACGGCCGCATGTGGCACGGGGGCATCGGCAGTGTTGGTGGCGGGTGTGCTGACCGGCCGGAATGGCCGTAAGGCGACCATTCACATGCCGGGGGGCGACTTGCTGATCGAGTGGCGCGAGGCCGACAATCACGTCTACATGACCGGCCCGGCAGTGGAGATTTTCAGCGGAGAATGGCCGGAAGGCTGATCACCGCCGGCGCGTGCGCTGCGGCTTGGACGCAGCGGACTTGGGCGGCGGGCTGAAGGTAGGCTCGGCGGTTGTGACCGGGCGGGCATCGGCCACGGTCTCAGGCCTCGGGCGCGGCCGGGAAGCGCGGGCCAGGATCTCACGCAGCGTCGTGCAGCCTTTGTTGCGCGGGTCGTGCAGGATCTGGAGGGCCAGCACGTCGTAATAGGTCATCATCGGCGAGAAATCATTGACAAACTGCGGATTGGGCGGGCTCTTGCCCTGCATGCGCGAGAGCAGGCCGACGCGTGTATGGCCCAGGCCGAGGACGTGGCCGACTTCATGGGCCAGGACGCGCGGGCAGGTCTCCGCGGGATCGGTCCCCAGGGCCAGCAGAATCTCCATCGGCGGCTGGAAGTAACCTTGGGCGTCCCATTTCATAAAGGTGACGCCGCCCAGGCCCAGCAGTTGCGGTGAATTGGAGGCCACGTAACGGACGGGCACGATAACCGAGCCGGCTTCGATCTTACCGGTCGTGCCGATCCGTGCTTCCGCCGTGATTGCGCCGTCCGTCCACTCGCCGATCAGGGCCACGAGGAACTTGACGTACCGCTCGATGGCCGTGCTCGGCGATTTGTCGAGTTGAAAGACAATCCGCGTGCCGGGTTTCCAGCGTCGGGCGGCGGCCTCGAAATCCACGCCGTGGCCGTTGTCCGAAAGGGGGCCTGTGCCTCCGATCAGCGCGCTGAGCACCGCATCGGAGCGCGAGCCGGCGATCACGTTGAATTCGCTGGTGGATTCGCCGATGGTGCTGGTGGCGGTCAGCACGTATCCATCAGGCACCTCCGCGCAGCTCACCTGGAACCGCCCGCGTCCATCGGCGCGCAGCGTCCGCAGGTATTTGCCGGCTTCCCCCACGCGGTCCAGGTACAACTCGATGGTCGCGTTGGGATCGGCCAGGCACTCCACGATGTTGTCGTTGATGGTCAGCGGGGTGGGAACCAGCGGATCGATGTGCAGCGGCCCGCGGTAGATGGGCCGCATGCCGTTCTTGTGGAACAATGACCGGCTCACCCGCACCTTTCCGCCGTCGCGTGCGTCGAGGCATCCGATCCCGCTGTAGCGATTGCGCGTAAACCCGCAGTGGATGAACTGGCCAGTGGACGGCCCGCGCAGGCTTGCGCCGTGGGCGCCGTTGCCGGCAAAGAGACTTCCCGTGGCCGTCACCGAAGAATGACCGAAGAGAATCAGCCCGTATTCGCCGTTGTTTTCGAGCACGGATTCGGTCAGCGTCAGCCGGGCGCGTTCCTGCAGTTCGATGCCGCGTCCGGCACTCTTGCGCAAACGCGTCTTGATCAGTTCAGCGGAAGCATTGTCGGTGGCGAAGATACCGAACCGACGCCCCTCCTCGATCACGCATCCGTCGCAGCGCACGACCGCATTCTCACTCAGATCGATGCCGGCGAACCTTCCTTGACGCAGAGTGCAGGCGGTCAGATCCGCCTGGCTGGAATGGGTCAGGACGACGTTCCAGTCGCCGTTCTTGTCCATCCGGCAATCCCTGGCCTGTAGGGTGGCCTGATCGAACAGGGCCAGGGCGGATTGACCATTGCCCTCCAGAACGCAGGCCGAGAGGGTAGCGGTGGTGTCGCCGTGCAACTCGACGGCATGGGTCTGGTTGTTCAGGAAGCGGCATTGTGACGCGGTCAGGGTGGCTTTGCCGAAGGCGGCCAGGCCCGGCCCGTTGCTGTCACGCACGGTGACCTGGCTGAGCGTGAGCTGGGCGCCCTCCTTGAGCAGGATGGCCCGTTGGCCGCCGCCACGAAGCGTGAGATTCTCAAGGGTCAGCTTCTGGCCGCCGCCCACCACGATTCCGGCGTCGGGACATTCATTCAGGTCCAGCACGAGCCCGGCGGCAATGGACCCGCCGTCAATACGGTCGTGCCCGCCGTTGCCGGCTTCGAATACCAGGGGCTTGGCCGGGCGGATGACCAGTCCGGCGGGAGTGCCCAACGCCACATCAAAATGAATCGTGTTGTTGGCGGGATCCCGGGCTGCGCGGGCGATGGCGTCCGCCAGGGTGGTTTTGCCGGCCTCGGTGCCGGGCGCGAGAGAATTCACCACGATGAGGGTGGGGTTATCGGACCCCTCGGTGCGCGGACCGGAGGAACGCGTGCCCGCTCCCAGCGTCAGCAACAGGGCCGTAGCCAGCCCAATGCCCAGCAGGGAGCCTGGATAGGTTCGCCCCAGTCGAATGAATTCGCGCATGGGCAAAGATTCCCCTTCGGCACCTCTTCTTGCTCTCACTCTGGCAAGCCGCCTCCGGCGGCCCTGACCCGCCTCCGCGGGGCCTCTGGGCAGACTCCGGGCTCCATGCCGTATCTGGTGGTATCGGTAGAGGGCGGGTTACCGCTTGAAAAACAGGCACCTCATGGCCGAAGGGCAAGACGAAAGATTGAAGCGTCATGACAATCGCGGCTAATCCCCGGCCGGTTGTCAGATCCTGGACGGGCCGATAGGCTGTTCGACAGCACCTGGGAATACGTAATTTGCGGGTTTTTCAGCCGACGGCATTGGGAGGCCAACGCTCATGTCAGCTTATCAGTGTAGTGCGATGGTGATGGCCCTGGTTCTTTGGGGTGGCAGCACGGCCGTCGCCGAAGACCTGGTTGTTCTGGCGACCCAGCCCGCCGAGACGGCGCCTTCCGGCATGATGAACCGTTATCTTCGTACACAGGCGTACGCGGCCCTGCTGGCACGGGTCCAAGGGGTTGAGCAGCTCAAGACCGCCGACCAGGTGGCTGCCTACCAGCAGCGTCTGAAGACCTTCTTCATTGCCGCGCTCGGTGGTCTGCCGGAACGCACCGCGCTGAATGCCCGTATCGTTGGCACCGTCCCTCGCGACAACTTCCGTGTTGAGAAAATCATCTTCGAGAGCCGCCCGGGCGTGTACGTTACCGGCCTGCTGTATCTGCCCAACAGCCAGCCGCCATACCCGGCCGTCCTGGTCCCGTGCGGCCATTCCAAGAACGGCAAGCTGCACACCACTTACCAGCAGGCCTCCATGCTCCTGGCTGCCAACGGCATTGCGGCGTTCTGCTACGATCCCATCGGGCAGGGCGAACGCAACCAGGCGCTCAACGAGCAGGGCAAGCCCATTTACGGCCCAACCACCGAGCACACCGTCCTGGGCGTCGGATGCATCCTGCTGGGCGAAAATGCCGCTACCCATTGCATCTGGGACGGCATGCGGGCCATTGATTATCTCTGCGAGCGTCCGGACATCGACCCGAAGCGCATCGGCTGCACCGGCCAATCCGGCGGCGGAACCCTGACCAGCTACCTCATGGCCCTCGATGAGCGCATCGTCTGCGCCGCCCCCTCCGGCTATCTCACCGGTTTTGCCCGTCTGCTCATGACCATCGGCCCGCAGGATGCCGAGCAGGATATCCATGGCCAGCTCGCCGCCGGCATGGACCACGGCGATTACGTGCTCATGCGCGCCCCCCGTCCTACGCTGCTGCTGGCCAGCACGCAGGACTTTTTCGACATCGGAGGAACCTGGCACATCTATCGAGAGGCCAACCGGATCTACACCCGCCTGGGCCTTCCGGAGCACGTGGCCATCGTCGAGGCCGACGGGCCGCACAACCTGTCCAAGCCCCTGCGCGAAGCCATGGTCCGCTGGATGCGGCGATGGATGCTCAATGTGGATCAGCCGGTCGTCGAGCCGGAGTTCCGACTGCTCTCCGAAGAGGAGGGGCGGTGTACGCCCGAAGGACAGGTTCTGCTCATGGAAGGGGCGAAATCAATCTTCGATCTCAATGTGCAAAAGGGCCGGCAACTGGCCGACGCAAGGGCTCAAAATGAATCCCGCGGCCGCGAGGCGCTGCTCCAGCGGGTTCGCGAACTCAATCGCATTCGGCGTTTTTCGAAACTGCCCGCGAGCGAAATGCAGTCTGCCGGTTCTGTTGAACGCCAGGGCTATCGCATCGACCGGCTGGTGATCCGGCCTGAGAAGGACATCGATTTGCCCGCGCTCGTCTTCCGCCCCGAAAAACACACCGGAGACGTTTACCTCCACGTCAGCGGCGAGGGCAAGTCCGCCCACGCCGGAGAGGGCGGGCCGCTGGAGAAGCTGGTCCTGGCCGGTCACCTCGTCTTGGCTGTCGATCTGCGGGGCACAGGCGAAACGCAGGCCCACGAAGCCACCCGGGACTTTGTCCGGCAGTTCGGCACGGGTTGGAAGGATTTCTTTGCGGCCTATCTGCTGGGTCGCTCTTTTGTGGGCATGAGGACCGAGGATATTTATGCCTGCGTCCAGGCCGCAAGACGTCTGGGCCGGGCGGATGCGCCCATCCACCTGGTGGCCGTGGGGGAGGCGGTGGTACCGGCCGTGCACGCGGCTGCCCTGGAACCGGAGCTGTTCAAATCGACCGATTTCCAGCAGCCGCCGCTGTCCTGGATGGAGGTGATTCAGAACCCGCACACGCCGGGGCAGTTGATGAACGCGGTACACGGGGCGCTGGCCGTGTACGACTGGCCGATGTTGAAGCCGTGAGTCGGGCTTGCGGTTGATGCCGTCGGCACTCTCATCGGTTGTCCAAATCGTGAAACCACCTCTGATGAGGTGGGGCATCCGAAGAGGTGGAACACCCAACGCGAGGAGGTGGGGCACCCAACGCGAGGAGGTGGGGTACCCAATGCGAGGAGGTGGGGGTACCCAACGCACGAGATTCATTGGGAATCTGTGTCACATTATCACATTTCCACTTTCCCACTTTCTCACTTCCCCACCCATCCCACTGCTTCGCCCTCACGCTCCGCCCATTCCCCGCCAAATCACCGCCAGCACGATGAATCCCAGGATAATCCGATAGATGGCGAAAGACGTGAACCGGTGCGTCTGGATGAAGCGCATGAAGCCGGCCACCACCACCAGGGCCACCACAAACGCCACCGAAAAGCCCAGCCCCAGCACGGCGAACTGCTGCCGCTCGATCTCGTCGAGGTGCTTGAGCAGCGAGTAGCCGCCGGCCGCGAACATGGTGGGAATAGCCAGGAAGAACGAGAACTCCGCGGCGGCCGGGGCTGACAGCCCCAGCACCAGCGCCCCCATGATCGTGGCCGCCGAACGCGAGGTGCCCGGAATCATCGACAGGCACTGGGCCACGCCGATCAGAAACGCAACGCGCAGGGGAATCGCCGCGGCGTCCGTATACTTGGGCCGCCGCATGAACAGCTCGATCAGCAGAATCGCGATCCCGCCGACGATCAGCGCGCCGGCTACGACGACCGGCGTTTTCAGATGCGATTCAATGAAGTCGTCCGCCAGCAGGCCCACCACGGCGGCCGGCAGAAACGCAACAAACAGCTTGAATAGAATGTGGTCCTGCCAGCGGGCTCCCGTGCCGCCCTCCTTGACCGAGGGATATTCGATCACCTTGCCTGCCGGGAAGAGCGTATTCTTCGACCCACCGCCCACGTAATACCGTCTGGCCCCGGTTGGGACCACCAGCCCGTACAGCCGTCGCCAGAAGTAGAGCAGAACAGCCAGAATGGCCCCGATCTGAATGAAAATGTCGAAAGTGCCGCTCCAGAACGGATCCCCCTCCTTGATGCCCAGCAGCGGCTCCACCAGGATCATGTGCCCGGTGCTGGAGACAGGGAGGAACTCGGTCAGACCCTCGACAATGCCGAGGATGACGGCACGAAACGCATCGTTCATTTAGACTTCCTTGTCTGCAGGCCTGGACAAAGACGGAGAGCCGGAGAGATGGAGAGACAGGCGAGTGCGCCGGGTTGTTCTCTCCATCGCTCTATCTCTCACATGCTCCGTCTCGACAGCCGGTCACAAGACGAATCGAAACAGTACTTGCCCCACCAGATTGGCATACACCCCGGCAGCCAGGTCGTCCAACAGAATGCCCCATCCGAAGGGCAGTCTCTCCAGCCGGTTGGCCGGGGGCGGCTTGATCACGTCAAACACCCGGAACAGGAAAAACTGCACTGCCAGCACCAGCAGGGCCGACTTCCAATCCGGCATGGCCAGTCCCAGCAACGCCAACCACTGTCCGGCGAACTCGTCCAGCACGACGTGGCCCGGGTCGGTGGGCTTGCGCGCCCGCTTGCCGAAAAACTCAACCGCCCAGGGGCCCCAGTGGACACATCCCCACGTGGCCAGCAACGTGAGCACGGCCAGCGGAAGGTGAACCGCATACGGTCCATACCCGGCCAGGTGCAGGCCTGTCCACGCCATCCAGGCGATTGCGATCGCTCCCGCTGAGCCGAACGTGCCTGACGCCACGGGAGCATAGCCCAACCCAAGCCCGGTGATGAGCCAATGGCCAATTTTCATGAAGAGGACGCCGAAGTCTGAGACAAAACCGCCCGGGCGCTCCACAGGTAGGGAATCATGGACAAAACTGTCACAAAGACAGTCAGGTACAACATCACCGGCTTACAGCCGACCAGAAACCGCCACAGCAGCGTGGAGTCCGGCTGCACCGGATGGGCCAGCGCGAACAACACCCAGCACACCGTCACCACCTGCAACAGCATCTTGGCCTTGCCATAAACATTGGCTCCGAAGGCCTTTCCGCTGGCTTCGCTGACCCCTCGGATGCTGGTCACCAGTAATTCCCGGGCGAGAATGATCACCACCATCCAGGCGGCCACGCCGCTGATGTTCTGTCCGTGAGGATTTACAAAGCCGTTCCCGGCTAGGAACGCATACGCCCCGATGACCAGGATCTTATCCACGAACGGATCGATGACCCGACCGAAAGACGTAACCTGCTTGTATTTACGGGCCAGATAGCCGTCGAGAATGTCTGTCAGCCCGGCCACGATAAACAGCGCCGCCGATACGTCCAGCAGCCGCAGCCGGGGAGATGCCGCCCGCCCGTCAAACTGGGCCAGGCACACGAAAAATACGATCGACAGCAGCAGCCTTAAAATCGTGATCTGGTTGGGGAGATTGATGCGAAAGCGGCCGGGGGGCGCGATCGTCGAAGGTGTTGTTGTGCACTCAGCCATCTTCATGCGCACCAGCCATCTGCGTCAGATTCAAAACCGGCAGCATAACACTCGTGGGACGAGCAATCAAATCATACCCCTGGGAGCCCTCGCACACCACCCGAACGATCTCTCCCGGCTGCAGGCTGTGTGCTGCTGGGCGGTATCGTGCTGTGCCGTGGGCCGTGGTTTTTTTGCCCCGGGCCCTGGTCGGGACGGCAGACGCCCGGCCAGCTTTTTTCCTCGCGTCAGGAAGAGCTGTCAGCACATAGGTGACGCTGTCCACTTCCGGGGCCTGCCCCGCATGACGACCCACGTACTGCCCATCCTTCAACTTCGCATCGATGAGCACGTCCAGAAGCTGCCCCCTGCGCCGCGCCGCCTGGGCGAACGCCACCTCCTGCTGGACCTCCATAATGGCATCGGCCCGAGCCTCTTTGACCTCTGCGGGGAGCTGGCCCTTCATCCGGCCGGCCGGCGTATCCGGTTCCTGTGAATAGGGGAATACCCCAACGGCCGAGAACCCGAATTCCTTCACGAAGGTGAGCAGCTCCTCGAACTCCGCCTCCGTCTCGCCCGGGAAACCGGCAATGAAGGTAGTGCGGATGGTGACGCCGGGAATGCGGTCGCGCAGTCTCTGGAGCAGCGTTTCCGTCTGTCGCCGGGTCACCCGCCGGTGCATGGCCTTGAGGATGCGGTCATTGATGTGCTGGAGCGGTATGTCAATGTACTTGACCACCCGCTCGCACTCGGCGATGGCGTCAATCATCTCGTCCGTGAAGTCGGTGGGGTAGGCATACAGCAGCCGGATCCAGGCGACCTCATCCAGTCGGTTCAACTCGCGCAGCAGACCGGCCAGCCCCGGCCCATAGCCGATGTCCCGCCCGTAGCTGGTCGTATCCTGCCCGATCAGGTTGAGTTCCACCGCCTGATCGGAGGCCAGCTCGCGCGCCTCGGCCAGAATCACCTCCACCGGCTTGCAGTGCATGGGACCCCGAATGGCCGGAATGGTGCAGAACGTGCATCGCTGGTTGCACCCCTCGCTGATTCGCAGATAGGCGTAATGACGCGGAGTCAGTCTCAGCCGGGCCGTGTCCGTGGCGACGTAAGGGTGATAATCGCCCAGGAATAGATCTGGCCGTGGACGAGTTTCCGTCTTTTTCCCTTTTGGGGAGCGGGTGTTTCGCTCGCCTCTTTTCTCGTTCTTGCCGAGCAGGGGGGACAGTGCCGCGGTGACCACATCGTCCCGCTGATGCACTCCCACCAGCGCGTCGATGCCGGGCACGGCGTCGAGCAGTCTTTCGCCGTCGCGCTGTACCAGACAGCCGGCCACTACCACTCGCCGGCATCGGCCCGTCCGCTTCTGCTCCACGGCCTCAGCGATGGCTTCATGGGCCTCAACTCGTGAGGCCTCCAGAAAACCACAGGTATTGACCACGATGACATCCGCGTCGGACTCATCACTGGTGATAATGGCCCCGTGTTCGGCCAACTGGCCGAGCATTTTTTCGGAATCCACCAGGTTCTTGGCGCAGCCTAAGGCAATAAAGGCGACCTTGGTCGGTTTCTGGCCCAAATGCAATCTCCTCAATGATAACCCCATAGGATAGTCACCGTGGCTCGGAATCGAAAGCCGGCCCGCAACCTCCGATGGGGAAAGAGCTTATTAGATGGGAAGACGCCGCCCCTGGGCCTTTCCAGGGAGAATGCACGCCGCTGTTCCTGATCGGGGGCTCTTGATGTGTACCGGGTGCTCTTGGCGGGGCGGAATACTCCGGAGCCCGTCTCCCAGCCGCTCCCGAAACGGCTGTAACGGCCTGCCCGTGACTGAAATCGTCTCCAACTTATGAGGCAAGTCCTCTGTACTTTCCTGCACACCCTTGCATGGCTCATCATTATGGTGTTAAGATGCGTTGCACCCGAGGCATCCCCCCCCTAAGACCGTCTGGTTCACCCCGGCCAGACGGCACCCGCCTCGGGTTTTTTTGTGCGCCGCCATCCAGAGAATGCCCTCTCCAGCAGGCGTGTTGGTCCGATAACAAGAACGCGTCGGGCTGATCGGAGCGTGCAAAGTCTCCCCCTCGCTCCCGCTTTCGAGGACTCTTTCTTCGTCTCTCCCGATCCCGGATCCGCGGTCTGTTCGTTTCTCCCCCCGTGGCAGCGTTTTTTCCGTTCCCGCGGCTTTGGTGCGCCTTCCGGGTGCCGGGGCGTTGGTTGAATCGCGGCTTTGGGCCATCCGGCCCAGGGCATCGAACTCTCGACGCCCGGCGGCTGGCCGGTAGAATGGTCGAACCCCGCCGGATCGGTCCGGCACGAGTCGTTCTCACCCTGCGAGGGGTTGAGGGCGCATGTGGAGAAGGTACGGATGCATCACGACAGCTTCTGGCCCCCACAGAAGGGGACCGATTGGCGCTACTTGCTGGCTTTAAGCGCGGCCCTCGCCGCCTGCTCTGCTGGTTGCCGGGACCGGCTTACCGTCCCTGCTAATACGCGGCTTTTGGATCAGTCCGCGCCGTATACCTACACCGATCAGGACTGGGCCCTTGTCCTGCGCAACTACGTCCGTGACGGTTTGGTGGACTATACCTCCCTGGCCCGCAACCGCGAACCGCTGGATCGCTACTATGCCCTTTTGGGCGTGACCGGCCCATCGCTCACGCCGGACCAGTTCCCCACCGCCGCCCACGCGACCGCTTACTGGATCAATGCTTACAATGCCCTGGCCATTCTGTTTGTGCTCAACATCTACCCCGTGGAGACGATCTACGACATGGACCCGTCCATGCCCAAGATCGAACTGGCCACCTTCCGGGTGGATGGACGCACTTGGACCCTGCCGGAGATCGAAGCCCGAATTCTTCGGGTCAGTGACGGCGACGTCCGGGCCTTGTTCGCCACCTGCCAGGCCTCCCTGGGCACTCCCCGCCTCTCCTCTGAGCCCATGCGGGCCGCCACCCTGGAGCGCCAGCTTGCCCAGGCAGCCGCCGATGCGCTCAATAACCCCAAAATCCTGCGCATCGACTCTGCGGACCGGAAGATTCTCGTCTGGCATCTGATCCTGACCCGTAAGGACGATTTCTTGAACTATTGGCGCACCCGTCGCCGGACCCAGACTGCCCACCTGCTCAGCGTTCTGGCGGATATGGCCTCCGCCCAGCGCCGACGAATGCTCCAGGGCGCGGTAGGATATGTCTTTCAGGCCGTGCCGTTCGATCGGCGGCTCAATGATTGGAGGCCCGGCACATCCGCGGCAACCCCTGGTTGGTCGGGTGGCGACCGGCCACTGGTGCCTTGACGCGAGCAATTGATTGGAGATCCATGGCTAAGCTTGATCCTGCAATCGTCGATTTCGTCCGGACCGCCGCGAACAGCGAGGGATACGCCGCTTATCTGCGCGATACGCTGGTGGAACTGGTGAACATCAACACCGCTCCCGATGCCGATCTCCAGGAGAGCGCGGCCCGCGAACGGCAGCTTTTCGACCTCATCGAGCGCGAGGCCCGGGCCGCCCTGGGAGCGGAGGCGACGGTCGAACGCCCGCCCATCGATCCGGCCATCGGCGCCGATCCGGCCTACTCGCTTCCCGGCTATGCCGTCCGCGACGGCAAGGTGCCGCCGGTGGAGGAGGTCTACGCGGGACGCACCAACCTCCAGGTGCTGGCTCCCGCGCCGGCCGGCGGTGAGCCCGCGGTCATCCTCCATGCTCATGCCGACGTCGTTCCTCCATGGTTCGAGGCTCGCGTCGAGGGCCAGCGCGTCTTCGGCCGGGGGGCCTGCGACAACAAGGCCCAGATCGCGATCCTCCTGGCCCAGATGAAGCTTCTCCGCGAGATGCAGGAAAAGCTCGGCCTCAAACCCGCCGGTGGACGCGTCTACCAGTTCACCATCGACGAGGAAATCGGCGGCAACGGTTCGCTCTCGGCCGTGACCGACCCACGTTTCGCGAAGCTGCCGGTGCTCCTGCATGATTCGTCCAACCTCGTGCCGTACTGTGCCCATCGCGGCGCGGTCTGGTATCGTTGCGAGCTGTCCGTCGGCAAGAGTGGGGCGGCCAGCGCGGTGGAGCTCTTCCCCTTCGTGGTGCTGGCCCTGGAAGAGGAAGGCCGCAAGATCCGCGAAGAAACCCGGCATCCGCTCTTCACCCCGGCCCACGCGCAGACCAGTCACGGCATCCTGGGGCCGTTCGGCAGCAGTCCGGCCGTCGTGTGCGATCACGTGGCCGTCGAGGTGGTGGCCAAGTCCAAGGCCAATCCCCAGCGCGTGGGCATGAAGGTCATCGAGTTCTTCGAGGAAGCCATCGGTTACTACGTGCGGCTCTACGGCGATAAAACCCGCGAGACCGATCCGGCCACCGGCAAGCCCAAGGTCGGGCGCCACTTTGAGGTGAAGGTAACGCCCACGCCGGACAGTACCATCCTGCGCATCGACGTGTTCGGCAAGAGCGGGCACATGGCCTCCGTGGCCCAGTGCGACAACGCGATTACCAAGGCGGCGTTCCTCTTTTCCGGACTGGTCAAGGCTGCCTCTAAATACCAGCAGGTAGAAGCGGTGGGGCGGCTGGTCGGCGCCCCGGGCGATGGACGCGAGATCGTCCTGGAGGGCTGCCAGGGCTTCACCCCCGCCCACAAAATGGCTGACGTGCAGGCCCGCCTCGCCGCGGCCGCGGTGAAAGGCGCACAAAAGTACTGCAAGCATCGGAGTCGCCCGTTCGACGACAGTATGGTGCGGATGAGCTTCGACCGGCTGCATAACGACGCCTATGCCGACTCGCCGGACGCGCCGCCCATGCAGGCCCTCAAGACGGCCTGCGCGGCGGTCGGCCACCCGTTGCCCAAGCCGCTGGGCTGGGAGGTGAGCTGCGACGCGCGCATCTACCACCATAAGGGGCACCCCGTCGCCATCTTCGGCGCCGGCAAACTCGAACAGGCCCACGCCGCCACCGAGCACGTGGACATCCCCGACCTGCAGAAGGCCCTGGCCATCAGCACGCTGGCCACGTGGAGCTTGATTGGGTAGGCAGGCTGGGTGGCATTGGGACGTAGTGGCCGGGTGCCATGTCCACACGCCCGTACTCGGGTGGGTGAACATGCGGGATGTGCTGGCGGCACAATCCAATCAGAAGGGGGCCGGCAATGGACCATTCACCCCTGCTTTGTCACCGCTGCGGCACGGAGCTTCATCCCGGCTCCGGGGACTTCTACGTCGTTCGAATCGAGGCCTTCGCCGACCCCTCGCCGCCGGTGATTGAGGAGGCGGATCCGGACCCTGATCCTCGCCGGGAGCTTGATCGCCTGGCCGAACAACTGAGTACGCTCTCGCCCCAGGAGGCCATGGACCAGGTCTACCGCCGGCTTACGATCTACCTCTGCGTGGCCTGTTATCGCCCGTGGATCGAGAACCCCGCCGGGGCTTGAGGGCGGTTGCAGAGGAGGCCGCCGGACCCGATGCCGCGGCCGGTCGCCGTGCCGGTCGTTTGGAAATCTTGCCGGCCTCGTACACCTCGAAGGGTCTCACCGGCCGGCCTGCCTTCTCCAGCGCCTGCCGCTCCTTCATGAGCCGGTTGATGGTTGTCTCCACCGCCAGCCGGCCCGAATCGCACAGGAGCCACCGCCGGCCCAGTCGCTCGGCCACCACCCCGGTCGTGCCGCTACCGCAGAAGAAGTCGGCCACCAACTCCCCCTCGTTGCTGGAGGCGAGAATGATCCGCTCCAGCAGGGCTTCCGGCTTCTGCGTGGGATAGCCGCAGCGCTGCGGATCTTTCTGCTGGATGTGGCTGATGTCCGTCCACACGTCCGCCGGGGTGAGCAGGTCGTCTTCGTAATAACGGTAGAGCTTGCCGGCGGACCTGATGGTGAAATACGCCCGCCCATCGGGGCCCACCTGGCGTTTCATGTGGTTTCGCCGCTGCGAACCGCGCGGCTTGCCCACCGCGGCCAGGTTGAAGGTCCATCGGTTCGACTTGGTATACAGGAGAATGGTGTCGTGTTTGGTGGAATACCGGCGGCGCTGACGTCCCCCGGACTGGTAGTGCCAGATGATCTCGTTGCACAGCCGCTTGGGCCCGAAGATTTCATCCAGCATCAGCCGCAGCAGGCTGTTCACGCGATAGTCGCAATGTACGTACAGGCTGCCGGTCTCGGAGAGCAACTCGCGCATGAGCACCAGACGCTCGTACATCATCTGGGCGTAGGAGTTTGCGCCGCGTCCCCACTTGTCGCGGTAGGCCACGACACCGGCCGGGGGCTTTCGGCCGGCGCCCGGGCTTCGCGGAGCCGCTGGGGCGCGCATGAGCCGATCGGTCCCGAGGTTGAAGGGCGGATCGATGTAGATGAGGTCAATCCGGCCGCGGTACTCTTCGAGCAGTGAGCTCATCACCGCCCGGTTGTCCCCGAGCACAATGCGGTTACGCAATTCGCCGGAAGCCTGGGGTTCGGAACCCGGCACCGAGTCCACCAGCCGCAGCGGCACAGCCCACGCGCGGGGGGGCACCTCTCGCCGGCGTCCCTGCTGGTCATATTTACCGTCCCAGATCAGCTCACTGCTCACTTCTTGCTTCTCACTTCCTGAGTAGGGTGAGAGCCGGGTTGTCCTCTGGCCGGCATAGGGCTATAGTGTGGCCGTAGCATTGACAGCGCACAAGGAGTTGATTGGATGCATTTTGAGAACCCCGTCGCGACGCTGGAAGAACTTTCGGCCCGGATCATTGCCATCCGGGACTCTCTTTGACTTACCGAAAAAGATCTCCCGAAAAGCTGAACTTGAAACCCAAATGGCTGAGCCGAACTTCTGGGACGTCCAGGAGCGGGCCCGCGTCGTTGTAAACGAGCTGAAGGCGCTCAAGAGCGTCGTCGAGCCCGTCCAGAACCTCGAAAAGAGGCTTGAGGACGCCCGGGTGCTGCTCGAACTGGCCCGGGAGGCCAATGACGCTGACAGCTTCAAGGAGCTGGACAACGAGCTGCTCGGCTTGCAGGAAGAGCTGGGCCGGGTCGAGCTGATGACCCTGTTGTCGGGCAAGAATGACGCCCGCGACTGCTTCTTCAGCATCCAGGCCGGGGCCGGCGGGACGGAGGCGTGCGACTGGGCCGAGATGCTCTTCCGCATGTACCTGCGCTACTTCGAGCGGCACGGCTACGAGGTGGAGGAACTGGCCAAGACCGACGGTGAAGGCGCCGGCATCCGCGGCGTGACGCTGAAGGTCTGCGGCCCGTATGCGGCCGGCTATCTCTCCTGCGAGCGCGGCGTACACCGGCTGGTGCGCATCAGCCCCTTTGACGCCAATAAACGCCGCCACACCAGCTTCGCCGCGGTGGACGTGCTGCCCGTGCTCGACGACATCGATGTGGAGCTCAAGGAAAACGAGCTCGACATCGTGTACTTCCGTCGGGCAGCCGGCGCCGGTGGCCAGAACGTCAACAAGGTGGCCACCGCCGTCCGCGTCCGGCACATTCCCACCGGCCTGACCGTGGAGTGCGTCAACGAACGCAGCCAGGGGCAGAACAAGCGTATGGCCCTGGCGATCCTTCAATCCAAGATCGAGCGGCTGGAACAGGAAAAACGCGACCGGGAGATAGAAAAGCTCTACGGTGACAAGGGCGAAATCGCCTGGGGCAGCCAGATCCGCAGTTATGTGCTCGACGATCGTCGGGTGAAAGATCATCGCACCGGCGTGGAAACCTTCAACCCCGAAAGAGTCCTCGACGGCGAAATCCAGGAGTTCATCGAAGCCGAACTGCGCCGGCGGGCGCAGAAGGGCCGGAAGGACGCGTAGAACGCACCGCGTTCGCGACGCCGGTGTCGGATGCATTTCGTTATAATGGCTGAGTCGCGGCAGGGGGCCACTGTGGCTCCAGCCAGCCGAAAAACGGCAGATTCTTGCGGGCGTACGAAGGAGCAGAATGATGAATGGGAAGATGGAGCGCCGGAGTTTTCTGGCCGGTTCGTTGGCTGCCACCGTGGGCGCATCGACCGTCGGCAGCCTGGCCGCCGGGCAGCAGGGGAGCGGTGGAGCCGGCCCCAGAGAGTACTACGAGCTGCGCATTTGCCGGATGAATCGCGGGGCCGCGATCCAGCGGTTGGAGGATTACTTCCAGAACGCCCTGATCCCCGCCTACCGCCGGTTGGGCGCCGGGCCGGTCGGGGTGTTCACCGTCGTGGTCGGGCCGGATAGCCCGAGTTTTTACGTGTTGATTCCACACCCTTCGGCCGAGTCGGCCTGCCACATCTCGAACCGGTTGGCCGAAGACGCGGAGTATCGCAAGGCGGCCGCCGCCATCCGCGAGGCCCCCGCGACCGACCCGCCGTATGCCAATATCGAGAGCCGCCTGCTGTTGGCCGCCGACTTCATGCCCAGGCTGGAAGTACCGGCCGGTGCGGCCAAGAACGAGCCGCGGATCTTCGAACTGCGCACCTACCGCAGCCATTCCAAGACCGCTGCCCGCAAGAAACTGGAGATGTTCGGTCCCGGCGGCGAGTTGGGCATCTTCCGGCGAACCGGGCTCCAGCCGGTCTTTTTCGCCGAAACGCTCTACGGCCCGCACATGCCCAGCCTGTGCTACATGCTGGTATTCCCCGACCAGGCTACCCGCGAGAAGAACTGGGCCAGGTTCGTGGCTGACCCGGAATGGAAGAAGCTGAGCACGACCCCGGGCTACACCGATGCGGAGATTGTGGCCGACATTCATAACGTCTTGCTGCGCCCGACCGCATATTCCCAGATATAGCCGCAGAGGGCGCAGAGGGAGCCGGCCACAGAGGACACAGAGAGCACAGAGTGAGGGCATTGGGCCACAGAGGGCACAGAGTTGGCCCAGCCACAGAGGGCACAGAGAAAAAACGACTTGAGGGTTTGCCATGTTTCATTCGGTTACGCGTCGGGAGTTCACGAAGCGTGCGGTGGTTACGGGGGCGGCGATGGCTACGGCCCGATCCGCTGTGGCGGCTGTCGGGGCCAATGAGAAAATTCGAGTGGGCGTGATTGGTTGCCGGACCCGGGGGCATCAGGTCGCGTCCACCTTCGCCGGTACCGGGCGGTTCGAGATCGTGAGCCTCTGTGATTGCGATGCGGCCATGCTCGACCAGGGGATGACGGTCCTGGATAAAAAGCTGCCGCACCCGCCGCGGCCGGAGCGTGATTTTCGCCGGCTGCTGGATGACAAGGGCGTGGATGTGATCGTCAACGCGACGCCGGACCATTGGCATGCGCTGATTACCGTGCTGGCCCTGCAGGCCGGCAAGCATGTCTACGTGGAGAAGCCCGCCTGCTACAACGTGCGCGACGGCCAGGCCATGGTGGCGGCCGCGCGGCGGTACCCGAAACTGGTGGTCCAGGTGGGCTCGCAGCAGCGCAGCGGGCCGCACTTCCTGGAAGCCAAGGCCTTCATCGCGGAGGGAGGATTGGGCAAGGTGGGCTTTGCCCGCGGCTGGTTCACCACCGATCGGGGGGTGGTGCCCATTGTTCCGGACGGCGCACCGCCTGAGGGCTTCGACTACGACTTGTGGGTCGGGCCGGCGCCGTACCGGCCCTTCAACGAGAAGAAAGTTCATTACAACTGGCACTTTGTGCGGGATTATGGCACCGGCGATCTGGGCAACTGGGGTGCCCATTGGCTAGATTCGATTCGCCAACTGCTGGATCTGGACGTGCCCCGGGCGGTCATGGCCACCGGCGGCACTTACGTCGTGCGCGATGCCAAGGAGTTCCCGGATACCCAGACCGTGCTCTACGAATACCCGCATTTGACGCTGGCCTGGGAGCTGCGCGAGTGGTCGCCGTTCCCCATGAACGGCATGGGTGGCGGGATCGAGATCCGCGGAGAGAAGGGGGCCCTGACCATCGACCGCAGCGGCTGGACGTTCCACCCGCACAATGGTCAACCGCAGCGGCATAAGGGCACCGGCCAGGAAGTACCGCACGCGCTGAATTTCGCCGATTGTATCGCCGGCGCAGCCCGACCGGCCGCCAGCATCGAGCAGGGCGTCAAGACCTGCGTATTGATCCATCTTGGGAACATCGCGACCTTCACGAAACGCAGACTGGAATGGGACGCGGACAAGGAGACCATCGCGAACGACGCGGAAGCCGCGCGCATGCTGGGCCGTGAGTATCGCGCGCCCTGGACATTGCCCTCCCTGGCGTAAGGATTGACCATGAGCCGTCTATTGCTTTCAGTCACAGGTCTCTTCGGACTGGTCCTTGGAACCGTGCCCGCGCAGGCGGCCGAGCCCGCCAAAGCGCCGGCCACGCAGCCGGCCACGCGCCCGGCGAGGGTGGTCGGCGAGCGGCCCAAACCTGCCGACGATCTGCCTCCGACACCGGTTGGCAAGGCCTGGAAACTGGTCTGGCATGACGAGTTCAACGGGACGGAGCTGGACGAAACCAAATGGAGCACGCCGCCGGACGCCCCGCGCCGCGACGGGTGGTGGATGCGCAAGGCCATATCACTGGACGGCCGGGGCCACCTGGTGATACGCACGTTCGAAGAGGATGGCAAGTACATTGATGGCTGCGTGCGTACACTGGGCAAGTTCGAGCATGCCTTCGGCTATTACGTGGCCCGTATCCGGCTCCATCGCCAGCCGGGGCACTGGCCGGCGTTCTGGCTGATGGGCAAGAGCGTGATGCGCGTTGGCGATGAAGGGCGGGATGGAAGCGAAATCGACATCATGGAAAAGCCGTGGCTGGATGACCGGGTCAACCACGCCATCCATTGGGATGGCTACGGCAAGGAGCACAAATCCGCTTCCACGAAGGCCACCGCCCCCGGCCTGATGGAGGGTTTTCACACCTATGCCCTCTGGTGGTCGCCGGATGAATACGTCTTTTACATCGATGGCCGGGAAACCTGGCGTACCCGGGCCGGCGGCGTGTGCCAGGCGCCGCTGTTCATCAAACTCAGCGACGAGATCGGCAAATGGGGCGGCGACATTCGCCAGGCCGAACTACCTGACGAATTCCTCGTGGACTACGTGCGGGTATATGACCTCGTGGACCTGCCGGGCCAGTGAGTGGGATTCATGGGGCGCGACGAGGCCATGAGGGGTCGTAAGCACAGGCCGTGGCGCCGCACTCCCGGTTGAAACGACTCTGTTGGCCGGTTCGAGTCGGACGTCGCCGAGATGAACATGGCCGTCGAACCGTTGCCCGGGGGGGAGGCCCGCGCCGCGCGGCTCACTTGCTGCTGTAAATGACGATATTGTCGTAGGTCCGCCCCTTGCCTTCGTAATCGCAATGGAAAAACGAATCGCCCCCGTAGTAGGGAGCGAGCTTCACGGGCGTATCCCGGCGGGCGTTCTCCAGATGCAGCAGCGCCAGGGGAGTGATAGAGTCGAACTTGGCGAAGCGCATCTCCGGCGAGTTGACGAAAAAGCCCTTGTGAAACTCCCGGGCAACGAGGTTGTCGCCGATCCGCCCGGCCAGACGCAGGTATGCGGCCTGTTTCGTGTTGCGATGTAGGTCCAGCAGGGCGAACACCAGGTATGGATCGGCGGCGGTGGTGGTCATATCGACGGCGGGCTCAGTGCCGGGGTTGCTGCCGATATCGCCCAACCTCAGGGCCCGGCCCATCGACCGTGCCGTCTCCCAAAGCAGTGGGTCGCCGGTCATGGTGGCGGCCAGTGAATAGGCCCAGAAGTGGCGGAAGTTGGCGTGACGTGGGCGCAAGAGATCCGGGTGAAGCGGGCCGGGCCGCTTCACATCCGCAGGAGAAAGCGGCGTCCCATCAATCAGCAGCATCCGGAAGCTGTTGTCTTTCGCGTCATAGGTATGCCTGGCGAATGCAAGCAGGTCACGGATGGCCAGTTGTCGGAAGGCGTTACCCCGGTCTCCGAGTTGCTCGCCCAGCTTGAGCAGGCAGATCGTGCCCGGCCCGTATCGACCACCGTAGATGCTGGCGATTGTCGTCTCAGTCAGACGCTGGCCGAATTCAGGTCCGAACTGGGCCAGAAGCCGCTCGTTGCGGTAGTAGTTGTACACCTCGGCGGCCAAACCCGTTTCCGGATGGCGGATCTGTTCGTACCGTTCGGCCAGGCGATGCGCCCACTCCAGCGGGCGCGGGTCCCCGGTGAACTCAGTCAGGCAGGCCGCCGCCAGCATCAGGTCAGTTCCCGTGCTAATGAACGACAACCCCTGGCCTGAGAATGGCACCGGCCTGCCTGTATACGGCTCATCCCAAGTCGGCTTCACCGTCTGGCCGTAGATCCCGTGCCGGTTCATATCCAGGTTGGCCCAGTTCTGCACGTGCGCGGCCCAGAAGCCGCGGACGAATCGGGCCGTGGCTTCGCGGTTGGCTTCCCACATGAGCTCGTAATGCGGGTAATGGAACTTGAGCTCATGCAGGACGCCCGTCTCCCAGAAAGCGGGGCGCGGCGTGCCCGTGGTCCAGTCTTTGTGGCTTTCGCCGACGATCTGATCGGAATTCAAATCGACAAACACGTGACCGCCCCAGAAGAGCAGCCCATCACGGTACTGCAGATGCTCCAGGGCATAGCGGGTGGCCTCCAGAGCGGCTTGCCGATAACGGGGATGGCCGGTCAGCGCGCTGAACCCATCCAGAACGCGGAACAGGTTCTGCTGGCTGGCCACGTTGCACATGATGGAGCGCTTGGGCATTTTCCAAGTCGCGGCGCAGTCGTCCGGCAGCACCCAGGTGGCCGGCTCGCGCGTATCGATGTTGAGTCCATCGATGAGCAGAGGCGTATGCTTCGGGCCGTAGACATCCCGGCCGTGTTGGAGCACGTTATCCGCAAACGTTCGTAGAACCGGCAGGTAGGAATCTGCCGGTTGACTGGCAGGCGGAGCTGGTTGGGCTGCCGCGACAACCAGGGCGAACACGGACGCGAGGGGGATCGTTGTTGAGAACATGTCCTGATTATGCCGGCCCAACCATGAGTGTGTCGAGGGGGCCGGCCGTCTTCGCCGGGGGGGGTGAGACAAATATTAAACCTTCCTTGATGAGTTGTCCGTAGGAGGAATAATTGGCGAAGGAATAGTGGATGTCGCCGCCATCAGTTCACAAAGGGAGAAATGGTGTGACAATCCGAGGTTCGTGCGTCATGCGAGGGCGGGTGTGCTCTCGGGAGGTGAACGCATGACCGAATTTCAGGTCTGGGCGCCTTACGTGAAATCGGTTCAGCTTGAACTGGCCGGCAGACGCATCCCCATGAACGCCGGCGAACTCGGCTGGTGGCGCGTCGAGGTGGCCGAGGCTTCGGCGGGAACGGATTACGGCTTTGTCCTCGACGGCGGCGGCCCATTGCCTGATCCTCGCTCGCCGTGGCAGCCGCATGGGGTACACGGCCTTTCACGCCTGGTGGATCACGGCCCGTTCGTATGGCATGACCGGCAGTGGCAGGCCCCGCCGTTGAGTTCCGGGCTGGTGTACGAATTGCACGTGGGGACTTTCACGCCGGAAGGGACTTTTGAGGCGGCCATCGAGCGGCTGGATTACCTGCGCGACCTGGGCGTCACGCACGTGGAGTTGATGCCGGTGAGCGAGTTTTCCGGCCGGCGGGGCTGGGGCTATGACGGCGTTGACTTGTACGCGCCCCATCACGCCTACGGCGGCCCCGAGGGACTGAAGCGCCTGGTCGACGCCTGCCACGGATGCGGTCTGGCCGTGTTGCTGGACGTGGTCTACAACCATCTCGGACCGGCCGGTAATTATCTCAACCGTTTCGGCCCGTATCTGACGGACTGGTACAAGACTCCCTGGGGGCCGGCGGTCAACCTCGATGGGGCTCGCAGCGATGAGGTGCGCCGATTCCTGATTGATAACGCGCTGATGTGGCTGCGCGATTACCACTTCGACGGCCTGCGCATTGACGCCATCCACGCCTTCCACGATGTGTCCGCGGTGCATTTCCTGGAACAACTGGCCATCGAGGTGGAGCAGTTGGAAGCCATCCTGGGGCGGCGCCTGGTGCTGATCGCCGAGAGCGATCTTAACGATCCGCGGGTAGTTCGATCACGCGAGGCCGGTGGCTTGGGCATGCATGCCCAATGGAACGATGATTTCCATCACGCGCTGCACGCCGTGCTCACCGGAGAACGCAACGGCTATTACGAGGATTTCGGCCGGCTCGCGCAGGTGGCGCGGGCCCTTCAGCGGGCCTACGTGTATGACGGACAGTATTCGCGCCACCGCTGGCGGCGTCACGGCCGGCCGGTCGGCGGTCTTCCGGGCCATCGCTTTGTGGGCTATCTGCAGAACCATGACCAGATTGGCAACCGGGCCCAGGGCGAGCGAATCAGTCAACTCGTCAGCCTGGGGCGGTTGAAGATCGGCGCGGCCCTGGTGTTGACCTCTCCCTTTGTGCCCATGCTCTTTCAGGGCGAGGAGTGGGGGGCGAGCACGCCGTTTCAGTATTTCACGGATCATCAGGACCCGGCCCTGGCCAAGGCGGTCACGGAGGGCCGGCGCCGGGAGTTCTCGACCTTCGGTTGGAAGCCGGAAGAGGTGCCCGATCCGCAGGCGTTGACGACGTTCGAGCGTTCACGGCTGAATTGGGATGAGCGGCACCGTGCCCCGCACGCGGAAATCCTCGAGGGGTATCGCCGGTTGATTCGCCTGCGGCGAAACGTTCCGGCACTGCGCGATGGTCGATTGAGCGAAGTACGCACCCGCTTTGACGAAGAGGCCTGTTGGCTGGTCGTGGAGCGGGGGCCGATCGCGGTGGCCTGCAACCTGGCCGACAAAGCCCAGCGGGTGGCGATCAGTGAAGGCTGCGGACGGGAGCTGCTTCTCAGCTCGGATGCCGGCATTCGAATCGTGCCCAATGGCCTGGAACTGCCGCCCGAATCAGTGGCCATCCTTGGGCCGGGGGGCATAGCGGTATGAGCGCGCGGACGAACAAACGGCTGCGGCGCGTCTGCACGGCGGATGCGTGGGGCATCTACAGCGGTTACGCAGATGCCGGGGGAAAATGGCGGCCGATTCGCCCCCGGACGCGTCAGGCCATCCGGGCGGCGATGGGAGCCGGCCGGGCGGCGCGGCCCGCCGACCGGGCCGCGGTTCGTGTTCTCCGGCAGGGCGAGTCGTTCAAGGTCTCCGCGCCATCTGAGCTGGTGCTTGAGGGCGGCGGCGTTCTGCACATTGCGGGCGAATGGCCGCGCCGCGTCCCGTTGGGTTATCACATGCTGCGCCCATCCCGGGGTAAGACGTGGACGTGGCTGATCGTGACGCCGGGGCAATGCTACCTGCCGGAGAATCTTCCCACCTGGGGTTGGTCGGTGCAGTTGTACGCGCTGCGTTCGTCGAAGAGCTGGGGCATGGGCGATCTTCGCGATTTGCGGCGACTGGCCCGCTGGTCGGCGAACGAGCTGGGGGCGGGCGTATTGCAGGTCAACCCGCTGTGCGCGGTCGCGCCGGTGTTGCCGCAGCAGGCCAGTCCGTATTATCCGAGCAGCCGGTGTTTTCGGAATCCTCTGTACCTCTGCATCGACGAGGTGCCGGGGGCTTCGTCGCGGGAGCTGGGTCTGGCCTCGCTGGCCGAACAGGGCAGACGGCTCAACGGGGAGCCGCATATTGACCGGGACGCGGTGTTTTGCCTGAAGATGGAGGCGCTCCGGCGGATCTATGCCCGGTTCTCCGGCAATCCCGACTATGGCGCGTACTGTGACCGCCAGGGTCGATTGCTCGATCAGTTCGCCACCTTCTGCGCCTTGACCGAGCTGCATGGTCCGGACTGGAGAAGCTGGCCGAGGGCCTATCGACATCCGGCCTCCCCGGCAGTCGAGCGGTTCATGGTGGAGGAGGCCGGTCGCATCGGCTTCCATAAGTGGCTGCAATGGCTGCTGGAGGAGCAGTTTCGCCGGGCTAGTGCGGAGATCGGGATCGTGCAGGATCTGCCGGTGGGCATGGATCCCGGCGGCGCGGATGCGTGGCTGTGGCAGGACGTGCTGGCCGGCGAGGCTCACATCGGCGCGCCGCCGGACCCGTTCAACACGCTGGGGCAGGACTGGGGCTTGCCGCCGTTCGTGGCTCACAAGCTGCGGGCGGCGGGCTACGGGCCTTTCGCGGAGACTTTGCGGGCTAATCTGCGCGACGCCGGCGGGTTGCGGATCGATCATGCCATGGGGTTGTTCCGCTTGTTCTGGATTCCGGCAGGGGCGCCGCCGGAAGCGGGGGGCTATGTCCGCTATCCGGCCGATGATCTGCTGGGCCTTCTCGCGCTGGAGAGCCATCGCCACCGGACGCTCATGGTGGGCGAAGACCTCGGGACGGTGGAGCCCGGTATGCGTGAGCAACTCGCCGCCCACCGCGTTCTTTCCTCCCGGCTGCTCTGGTTTGAACCCGCCGCCGTCGAAGACTACCCGGAACTGAGCCTCGCGGCCGTCACCACGCACGACCTGCCGACCATCGCGGGCCTGTGGACCGGCAGCGATCTGGCCGCCCAGAGGCGGATCGGGCGGCCCGTGGACGAGAGGGTTTTCGCGAACATGCGCAAACGGCTCCGGCGGATGACGAGGCTTCGCGAGAACGCCTCCGTTCGAGAGGTGATCCGGCGAACGTATCGGCTTCTGGCGGAAACGCCGTCGATGGTCCTGGTGGCTACGCTGGAGGATGTGCTGGGAGTGCGCGAGCGGCCGAACATGCCCGGCACGGTGGATGAGTGGCCCAACTGGTGTATCGCGCTGCCCAAGCCGCTGGAAGCCATCGAGCGTGATCCGCTGGTGCGGGCGATAGGGCGGACGCTGAATCGACGCACCGGTTGACCGGCACGACACGGGGTGCCGCACGAGGCCACGGCCTCCTGTCCCTGAGGGGATCATTCCTCACGGCCGGCTAACCTCCGGGGATCGGCCGGGGTCTACGCTGGAGGGGGATAAAAACCGGTCCATGGAGGGAAGAGGCGGCGCGTCCACGTCGAGGAGATAGTGAAATGAAAATGCGATGGGCATTGGGTTTGGTCGTCCTGTGTAGCCTGGCGGCGGGGCTGATGACCATGAGGGCGGACGATGGCCGGGAACTCAGGGAGTTAGCCAGACGGGTGGATAAGCTGGAGCGATCCCAGAATGAGATCAACCAGGCGGTGGGGCGGCTGACCAAGTCCATAGCGGATCTGGAAAAGCGGATGGGGGCGAACCAACGTTCGGCCGGGAATGACAGGACGGATCGCGAGCAACAGGAGAAGCGAATCAATCAGTTGGAGAAGCGGCTGGCGGATTTGTCGAAGGCCGTGACCACGCTTCAGAAGCAGGTCTCGCCGCAGGGCGATGTGCCCGCTGCCCTCGACAAGAAGTTCGATGAGCGGACCGTGAAGCTGGCCGAATGGTTCGACCAGTACCACCCCAACAGCAACACCAGCTACCATCATCGCAACGAGATCAAGCGGATCCGCTGATCCACGCAGCGAGCGCAGGCGGCGACGTGACCACCAGGTTCACGGAGCTTATTTTTCGAAGGTGCCGGTGGTTTCTCCCTTCGGATTGATGCGGGCCGCGGCGATGGTTTTCTGCGTTTGAAGCGGGCCGTATATGAGCGTTCCACCGGGCTGGCGGCGGAGCAGGACGACGGCCTTGCCGGTGGATAGGTTCGCTTCGAGGGCGGTGCCGCCGTCGATGGGGATCAACCGGCAGGCGTCGGGAGGTTGCTGGCCGGTGCGGTAGGGGCGCAGGATGGTGATGAACTCACATTCCCGTCGGGGTGCATCGGTTGCGGCGGTCAGGTGGTATTCGGTGAGCTTGATCCGCGGCCGGGGCGGCGGGTCGAACTGGTCGGTCTGGGTGATGTTCAATGCCTGAGGGGTCAGGAAGGCGACGTCGCAGCTTGCCTCGGCGTGGGTGACGTGCACGCGTTGGTTCTCCAACAATTGCATCCGGGCAGGCGAGTGCAGGCGCCATTCGAAGCGTGCGGGGGCCGGGGCTTCCAAAAGATCGTGGATGACGATCAATTCCGGCTTGATGAACAGAATCTCGCGGGTGAAGCGATTCAGCTTGCCGTCGTAGGCGGGGCCGGCCTCGCCGGAGACGAAGTCAAAATCGTCGGTGGTGGCGAAATCGAGGATGCGTCCCGTCGCCCGGGGAGAGTGGGCGAGCTGGCCTTCGCCGTCAACGGTGATCGAGTTGGTGCTCTTGGTGTGCCACATCCACTTGGCGTGATGTTCGCTGCCGTAGATATCGCGCCAGCCGCTGCTGATGAACAGAGGGGTGCCGAAGGCGGAGAGCAGGAAGGCGTTGTTCGCGTCGTAGCCGTGGCTTTGTGTGCCGAAGGGGCTGGACTTGAAGAGAATTTGGACGTTGTCCTTCGCGTTGAGCAGGTTGGAGTTCAGGGCCGCCTGGCCGGTGCCGCGGAACAGGCGGGCGGTAGGCAGGTCGGTGGGCTGCCGGCCCTGGATGGGAGGCCGCGTGCTGCGCAGGAAGCCGACATAACCCGGCTGTCTGGCGGGCTTTCCGTGAGCTTCGACGTACCACCGCCAGTAGGGGTTGCCGGCCTGACCGGCGAAGATCTGCATGAGGGGCACATTGCCGGAGGATTTAAGCCTTCCGCAGAGATCGCCGAAGCCACCACCGTACGTGCCCGGCGGCTGAAGGTAGAGCGGGTAGTAACCGATCTGCGAAAAGTAAGGCTTCTGGTAAGCCTCAATGTTGAATGCGGAGCGTATGACGTCGGCCCACCAGGTGAAGCGGTCGATGTAGCTTCGCCAATAGGCCATGCCTTCATGCCAGCCGCCGTCGTCGTCGCACCAGACGGGATAGGCGCAGTAGAAGACGTTCATGGCGAACCACATCCATTCCTCGGCTTCGGGGATTTCATCCAGGAACGCGATGCCGACTTCGCCGAGAAAGTGCCAGGCCCGATTGGCATGGCTGCCGTAGGGACGCCAAATGTGCATGGGGCGCAGATGGTCGTACATTTCCCGGCCGCGGACGCGCATGACCTTCCGGCAGATGTCGCGTTCCTGTTCGGTCAGCAGGTCGTAGAGGAAGGTGTATGTGCGGGTGAAGTAGTAGGCGTAGGGCATGCCGGCCTCGTCGTTGTAGCGATAGCCGGTGGCGCCTTTGGGGTCCCACCGGGCGGCATCGAGAAGCAGGCGACGGGCCAGTTGGCCGTACTGTTCGTTGCCGTCCAGCAGACGGACGAAGGCCAGGGTGGCCGCGGAGTCGAGGACGTTAATCGTGTAGACGCGGTTGCCCCACCAGAGCTCGCGCCATTCCTCGCTGCCGCGCTTCATGCCGGGAGGATATTTCTTGGGTTCGGCCGTGGGCGGCGGGTCCTTGAGTAGCCGTTTGCACTGGCGGTCGAGCGCCTGGTATTCGGCCGAGAGGTTCGATCGAGCCTGCTGCCGGAGCCGGGGCAGGTCTTCCGGGCGGAGGAACAGCCGGGGATGAGCGCCGGGCACGGGGGCGCGCAGCTCGGCCCGATCCGGCATGGGCATCTCTGACGCTGACGAGCTGATGGTGAAGGATCGGACGGTGCTCCAGGCGGAGGGGACGCCGGCCTTGTTCACGGCGCGGAAGCGCCAGTGCCATGTCCCCGGCTCCAGAGCCTTAGGCGGGCAGTGGCAGTAAAGGTCAAGGTTAGCGGCCTCATATTGGACTTGCCGGAATTGATCATCGCGGGCAACTTGAAGGTGATAATGGGCGGCGTTGGATTGAGGGCGCCACACGAACGCCGGCGGTGTGACGTTGAGGGGCGTGTCGTTGGCCGGACGGAAGCCCCACTCGTTGGCGGCAGGCGGTGTCTCGTCCAGTGGCCAGCCGGGGGTCTGAGGCTGGGTGGCAGGGGCGGCTGTCAGAACGGATAGCGTCAGGATGAATGTTACGGGATTCATTCATTCCCCCCTTCTTTCAGATGGAGGATCGGTGTCGCCGCCGCGATGACGGCATTGAATGAGCACAGGAGGGGTATGGTAACGTACCGGGGGGGCCGGGGACAGACGGCGGGGAATGGGATGGCGGGAGGGAAAGGCGAGCAAGCCGTTCCTGGTGCGGGAATCTTGAACCCTCCTTCGGCGAAGGCGGGCCATCCTGAGCGGGCGGGCGCGATGAACCGAGGTTGGGGGCGGGCCGTAGAGATACTGGTAGCCTCCGTTCCATGAAGGTACACTTGCGCGCCGGGGTGGCCGGGAAGGCTGCCCGCGTTGATTAAGTTGGTTGTTGACAAGAGGTTATTTGAATGGCCACGGACGTCAAGAAGATCGGAGAACTGGTAGCGGCCTCCAGCGCGCCGATCCGGGCCCTGATCGACGAAGTGGGCAAGGTGATCATCGGCCAGAAGTACATGGTCGAGCGGCTGGTTATCGGACTATTGGCCAATGGGCACGTGTTGTTGGAAGGCGTGCCGGGGTTGGCCAAGAGCCTGACGGTGACGACCTTGGCCAAGGCGGTGCGGGCGAAATCCCGCCGGATCCAGTTCACGCCGGACCTGCTGCCGGCGGACCTGATCGGCACGCAGATCTACAACCAGCGGACCGGCGAGTTCACGGTTCGCAAGGGGCCGATCTTCGCGAACATCATCCTGGCCGATGAAGTGAACCGGGCGCCGGCCAAGGTGCAGTCGGCTCTGCTGGAGGCCATGCAGGAGCGGCAGGTGTCGATCGGCGAGGAGACCTACCGGCTGGAAGAGCCGTTCCTGGTGTTGGCCACGCAGAATCCGCTGGAGCAGGAAGGCACCTATCCGCTGCCGGAGGCGCAGGTGGATCGGTTCCTGCTGAAGCTGAAGATCGACTATCCGACCAAGGAGGAGGAACGGCGGATCGTGGACCGCCGGTCGTTCACCCAGCCGGACGGGCAGGTCAACGCGGTGGTGGGGCCGGAGGACATTCTGAAGGTCCGCGAGATCGTGGACGAGATCTACGTGGATGACAAGATCCGCGATTACATCATTGACATCGTGTTTGCCACGCGCGAGCCGGAGAAGCACGGACTCAAAGAGCTGGCCAACCTGATCGAATACGGGGCGTCACCGCGGGCTTCGATCGCCTTGACCTTGGCGGCGAAGGCCCACGCGTTTCTGCAGGGGCGGGGGTACGTCACGCCGCAGGACGTCAAGAGCATCGGTATGGACGTGTTGCGGCACCGGGTGATCCTCACCTACGAGGCCGAGGCGGAGGAGAAGGGGCCGGAAGATGTTCTCCAGCAGGTTTTTGACTCGATCAGAGTGCCCTAGGGGCTGGTCCTTGGTTCTTTGTTGAGAGATGACGAAGGACCAAGGACAAAGAACCACCGACAACGCAAGCAATTGAAATCATGCCGTCCAGACAAGACACCGCCGAAAAAACCCGCGAGCTGCTTAAAAAAGTGCGGCGGATCCAGGTGCGCGCTGATCGACTGGTGAACGACGTGGTGGTGGGCGAGTACCGCTCGGTGTTCAAAGGGCGGGGGATGGAGTTTGACGAGGTCCGCGAGTACCAGGCGGGGGACGATATCCGCACCATCGACTGGAACGTGACCGCCCGGACCGGCGTGGCCTACGTGAAGCGCTATGTGGAAGAGCGCGAGATGACCGCGGTGCTGCTGGTGGACCTGAGCCTCTCGGGGCGGTTCGGCAGCAGCCGGCAGCTCAAGGTGGACCTGGCCACGGAGATCAGCGCGGTGCTGGCCTTCTCGGCCATCAAGAACAACGACAAGATCGGCCTGCTGATTTTCACCGACCGGGTGGAGAAGTACATTCCGGCCAAGAAGGGCAAGCAGCACGTCTTGCGGGTGATCCGCGAGCTGCTTTCGTTTGAGCCGACGGCGGGGGGGACGGACCTGGCGGGGGCGCTTGAGTTTCTCAACAAGGTGCTGAAACGCAAGGCGGTCATTTTCCTGGTTTCGGATTTCATCGACACGGGTTTTGAGCGCGATCTGGCCCTGACCCGCAGCCGGCACGATCTGATTCCGGTTCGGATTTCGGATCCGCGCGAGACCAGCCTGCCGGACGTGGGGCTGATCGAGCTGGAAGACGCGGAGACGGGCGAGCGGGTGCTGGTGGATACGCGCCGGCGGAAGATCCGGGATGCGTTCGCGGCCACGGGTCGGGGGGAGTACGAGTCGTTCTCGGGATTGTTGCGGTCGATGGGGATAGATTCGCTGGAAGTATCGACGGACCGCCCGTATATGAAAGATTTGCTGGGGTACTTCCGACGGAGGGAGCGGAGGAACAGGTCTTAGGGTTCAGGGTACGAGGTCCAGGGGGGAAGGCGAGGGCTGCATGGTAAGAAGTGAGCAGTGAGAGAGGGGTCGCCGGCGTGACGATGCGTCCGTTTGCCATCTTGCTGACAGTGGGTTGCCTGGTGATGGTGTCGACGGCGGGGTGCCGGCGGGGGGAGTCGCCGCGCGCGGAGACGGGAGCCGCGAAATCGGCGTTTGCGGTGTGCAAACGCTTTGGGAGCGGGCCGGTTCAGTTCACCATCGAGCTTTCGAAAGCGGAGATGACCACCGCGGATTCGGTGACCTGCCGGATGACCCTGGACGTGGCCAAGGGGTACGAGGCGGAGTTCCCGGATATCGCCCTTCCGGAGGATGTGCCGGGGGCGATCGTGACGGGTTTCGACGAGAGCGAGACCACCAAGGGCGACCGGCGCATCATGTGCCGTGAATATGAGCTGGAGGCCGAATACGAGGGCACGCTGAGACTGCCGAAGATGGAGGTCTACAGCCATCGGGCCGGCGAGGTCAAGGAGGATGTGATCGAGACTGACCCGATCGAGGTGACCGTCAAATCCACACGGGAGACGGCCGGCGATCTTGAACTGCGGCACATGCGCGGGCTGGTGACGGTAGAGCAGATGCGGGCCCAGGAGCGGCGGGTGTGGCCGTGGGTGGCCGGGGGAGTGGTTGGAATTGCGGGATTGGTTGCGCTGGCCGTGTGGCTGATCCGGCGGCCGCGTCCGGCGCCGCCTCCGCCGCCGGCCCATGAGACGGCGTTGCGACGGTTGGGCGAGCTGGCTGGCAAGGGGCTGATAACGGCCGGGGCGTCGGAAGCGTTTTTTGTCGAAGTGACGGGGATCGTTCGCGACTACATCGAGCAGGCCTTCGGAGTCCGGGCCCCGGAGCAGACCACGGAGGAGTTCCTGGCGAGCATGATGGCGGCGCCGGCGGTGGCGGCGCACCGGGCGGTGCTGGAGCCCTTCCTCGTGGCGGCTGACGAGGTGAAGTTTGCCTGTGTGCGGGCGGATATGGAGGCGATGCAGCGGGCGTTTGATACGGCGGAAGAGTTCGTGCTGCGGACGGCGGGCGTGGGCGCCGGCCAGACTGATGGCAGGCGGGCGGAAGATCCGTCCCCCCGGGAGGGTGGACGGTCATGAGCTTCGATTTCCACTTCCAGAACCCGCACATGCTGTGGCTGGCGCTGCTGGTGCCGGTGTATATGTGGGTCCTGCGGCGGCGGGTGACGACGGCGGCGGTGCGCTATCCGAGCGTGCGGCATCTACGGAGGCTGCCGAAGAGCTTTCGGCAACGCTGCCGGTTCGTGCTTCCGTTGCTGCGGGCGGTGGCGCTGCTGCTGCTGATCGTGGCCCTGGCCCGGCCAACCCGGCAGGTGGGGACCGAGGAGATGCCCAGCCAGGGCATCGCCATCGCCATGGTGCTGGACCGCTCGGCGAGCATGGCCGACCCGAACGGCAAGCTGCTGTACGACGGCAAGCTGCAGTTGCGTTTCGATATTGCCAAGGATGTGTTCGAGCGGTTCGTGCAGGGTGATCCGCGCGACAAGACGCTGACCGGCCGGCCGAACGATCTGATCGGCCTGTTCTCATTTGCGACCTATCCGCGCACCGACCACCCCTTCAGTTTCGACCACACCTCGTTGCTCAACGTGGTGCGGAATATGTCCGCGGAGAAGCCTTTCCTGGACAAGCTGGGAAGGCCGACGGACAAGATCGAGGAGGCCGCGCCGCAGACCGACGAACACGGGCGGGTGCTGCGGGATATGTTTGGGCGAACGGCGCCGCGCACGAACCCGCTGCAGATGACGGACATCAAGAAGGCCGTTGAATATGCCGCCGACAAGCTGGAACTGCAGGCTGAGGATCTTGCCCGGCCGGCGCCCGGCCTGCGGAGGTACACGCTCAAGAGCAAGGTCATGGTCCTGCTGACCGACGGTGAGCCGACGGTGGCCGACGACCGGCAGCGGGGAGGCCAACTGGACGAGGAAACGCTCAAGAAGCTGACTGATGCGGGCATCAAGGTGTACTACATTCAGATCCTCGCCCAGCAGCGTTACCGTGAACGGCCGGACGGCACGGTGGAGGTGTTCGTGCCGCGACAGGTCGGCATTTTTGGCGACCCGCGGGCCGAGTACGAGGCGGCGAGGGTCAACCAGGCCATCGAGGAAGCCCGCAAGCTGGCCCGTCGCACCGGCGGTGAGCATTTCCTGGCCACCAGCGGCGACCGGCTCAAAGAGGTATACGAGGAGATCAACAAGCTGGAACGGTCGGAGGTCGGCGCGCGGGCCGTGTTCGCGCAGGAGGAGAGCTACGCCGGCTGGTTGAAAGCGGCGCTGATCTTGCTGGCGGGCGAGGCCGTGCTGGGGCTCACGTGGTTGAGGAGGTCGCCGTAAGCCATGCCATCGAGCTTCTTCAACCTGGGTGAGCCGGGGGCGTTGCCGTGGCTGTGGCTGTTGGTGCCGCTGGCGGTGTTGTTTGTGCTGGACCTGCGGCGGCGCAACCGGGTGCTGCGGCTGTTCGTGGAGCGGTCGCTGCTGGATGACGTGGCGCCCCGGCGGTCGGTGGTCCGGCCGGTGGTGAAGTTCGCGTTGTGGTCGGCGGGGATGGCGGTGTTGATTGTTGCCCTGGCCCGGCCGCGCTGGGATCCCCGGCAGATCGAACTGGAACAGTCCGGACAGAACATCCTGTTTTGCGTGGATGTTTCCAACAGCATGCGTGCCCGCGACGTGGACCCGTCGCGACTGGAGGCGGCCAAGTCGGCGATCCGCTCGCTGGTCGAGAATTTGCCGGCCGGTCACCAGGTCGGGCTGATGGCCTATGCGGGCGAGGCGGAGCTCAAATGCCCGCTGACGCCCAACTACCGGCACCTGCTGACGGTTCTGGACCGCGTGACGTACAACAGTGCGAGTGTCGGCGGGACCAATCTCGGCGACGCGATTGACAAGGCCAAGCGCGAGGTGTTCGGGCTCGACGCCGGGGTGACGCCCGCGACCCGGCCGGCGGACGGGACACCGATCCAGGCGGAGCAGCCGGACGGGGAGCGCAACGCGAACGTGCTGATCATCCTGACGGATGGAGAGAGCCACGAGGGCGATGCCCGGGAGATGGCCCGACAGGCGCATGCCCTGGGCGTGGGCATCTACATCATCGGCCTGGGCACGACCGAGGGAGCGCCTATTCCGATCGAGGAGGACGGCAAGATCGTCAACCTCAAGTACAAGGGCGAGGAGGTCATCACGCGGTTTGATGACGCCTCGTTGCGGGCGGTGATCGAGGGTCTGCAGGGCCGGTGCGGCTATCTGCCGGCGGGTAAATCGAACGTGGACCTGGTGGATGTGTTCGAGAAGGTAATCTCCCAACAGACCGCGGCGAAGAAGAAGCTTTCATTCACGGTGTGGGACGAGAAGTTCCAGTTGTTCGTGGGGACCGGGCTGGTGTTGATCGTGGTGGCGAGTCTGATCAGCGATCAGCGGCCGGCGGCGAAGCGGGAGGACTCGAAATGAGATCTTCATCTCGAATTCTCCTTGTGGTGGTCGTGTGGGTGTTCGCGGGGAACAATGCCGCTTTGAGCGCGGACATTCACTCTCTGTTGCTGGATGCCCAGAAGCAGTTCGAGAACGCCCGTTACGATCAAGCCCTCAAGCTGTACCAGCGGGCCAACGACGCGGAGCCCGGCCATGCGGCCATTGAGTACAACATCGCCCTGTGTCACCTGTACCTGGGCGACGGCGAGAAGGCGGCGCAACAGTTTGAGAGCCTGGCCAGCCGGGGCGAGGTGAGCCGGTTGCTGCGGCGGGATGCGTTCTACAACGTCGGCCTGATCCGGGCGCGGGCGGCCCGCGAGCGGCTCAGGGACCTGCTCGCGCCGGCCACGCAGCCGTCGGATCACAAGCGTGCGCCGGATTCTCCGGAGAATATCCCCGAGCTTCAGTCCATCGCCGCCGGGCTGCTCCGGGCGATCGCCGCGTTCCGCGAATCGGTGGAGCTGGAACCGAGCGACGATGCCGAGCACAACATCCGCGCGGCCCGGATCACCCGGCGGGACGTGCTGGGGATGTTGCGCAAGGCGACGGAAGCGAAGCAGAAAGACGACATGCTCAAGGATCCGCGGGCGTACCTGGAGACGCTGATCCTCGAGCAGCGGCAACAGGCCAGCCTCGGACGCTTGCTGGCCCTGGATCCACCGGTGGATGCCGCCCGGGTGCGAGCGGCCCGGCGGATGGGCGTGCGGGCCCAGCGGAAGATCATGGAGAATACGGCCACGTTTGCGGATCATCTCGCGCAATTCCGCGAGCGCGGCGACGCGGATACGGCCACAGCGGCCGGGGCGCAGAGCCACGGTGCGCAGAGTGGCGCGCCGTCGGCCAGTCAGCCGGCCGAAGAGACCCCGCGGGAGAAGGTGTACCACGCGGCCGCCCGGCAGATGGAAAAGGCCGTCGAGGCTCAGCGTGAGGCCTGTGCGTTCCTGCTGGATGGCGAGATCGAGACGGCCCATGAGAAACAGTCGGCCGCGCGGGACGAGCTGTACACGGCACTGTACCTGTTCCCGTTCGATCCGGGGCAGGTCCTGGTCAAGGCGCGGGTGGAGCAGGAACAGCTTCGCGAGGTGGTTGGGGGGATCAAGGCCGGCGAAGACTGGCTGCGCGATCCACTGCTGCCTGAAGTGACGCTGCCGGGGGAGGTGCAGGAAGAGGCGGACAAGATGCCGATCTACGGGGACCAGGCCCGGATCGGCAGGGTCTTGAGCCTGCTCAAACGGCAGTGCGAGCATGTGGCGGCCACGTCGCAACCGGCGGCTGAAGGCGGGCAGGATGCCGGCTCCCCAGGGGAGAATGCCGAGGCGCCCGAGCCGATGCTCGATCCGGAGTTGAACCGGAAGCTGGCCGAGGTACTCAAGGACGTGGAAGAGCTGGACAAGAAGTGTCTGGAAGGGATTGTTGCGAAGAATCAGCAGGCCACGCTGGCCGGCCAGGACGAGTTGATCAAGGTTATCGACGCCGCCCTGGAGCTGCTGCCCAAGACGCTCGAACAGCGGATCACGGAGTTGATCGTACGGCAGGCGCGGCTCAACGCGGAGGTGCAGGGCGAGGCTGGGCGACCGAGTTCGGCGTCCGGCGGAGCGGTGGGCGCGGCCCTGGACGAGATTCGCAACCTGGCCACGCGCTTCAAGTCGAAACTGCTGGGGACCAAGCCGGCCAAACTGGCCGCGACGCTCAGCGCCAAGCAGCAGAGCATTCGAACGGATACGGCCGAGGTCCAGGATGAGATCAGGCAAAAGATCCCGGCCGGGGCGGACGCGCAGGCCAGCGCTGGGCCCGCAGCCTCGCAACCGGCGGAGCTGAAGGCCTATATCGAAGCGTCCAAGCATCTCAACGAAGCCGGCGGCCACATGGATGCCAGCGTCAAGGGCTTTGAACAGGCGGTGGTGGAGGATTCATTGCGACCGATGCAGCCCGGCGGGCCGGTCCAGACGCGGCAGGCCGGGGCTCTGGAGGAATTGGTGAAGGCCCTGGCCGCCTTGAAGCCGCCCAGTACGCAGCCCAGCGAAGACAACGAGGACCAGACGCAACGGCAGCAGCCACAGCGGCAACAGCAGGAACAGGACCAGGACCGGCAGCGGAACGTGGAGAAAATGGAGAAGGAACGTGAGCGGGCGGAACGCGAGCTCTATCAGCGACGGCCGCGAACGGTGATCAAGGACTGGTGAGCGGAAGCAGCGAGCATTGAGAACTGAGAACCACACAAGATGGATTTTGCCGGCCCTTGTGGTCCTCGGTTGCCTGCTGCGCTGGCCGGGCGCGGGCCTGGCCGGGCAGATCGCCGCCGGGCTGGATCGGGACACGATTTACCTGGGCACGCAGACGCTGTTGACCGTTGAGGTGGCCAATTCCACCAGCGCCGAATGGCCGGTGGTGTCGCCGGTGGACGGCCTGCAGATTACCCCCTATCAGGCGCCGACTGTCATCCATGATCTCAACAGCGGGTCGGTTCGGCGAAGTTACCACTTTCTGGTCAACCCGCTTCGGGCGGACGATTTCACCATCGCCTCCGTGACTGTGGGCGAGGAGCCGGACGCCATGACGGCCGGGCCGTTCACGCTGCGCGTATTGGAGGCGCCGCTCAAGTTTCTCTCCGCCCAGGTAGAGCCGGAGGAGCTTCGGGTGGGGGAGAAGGCCATCCTGACGGTGCGTTTCCAGGGGGTACGGCCGGGGAAGAGCGTCGAGCTGCCGAAGATTGAGGGCCTGGCCCTTCGGGACCTTGGTTTGCAGCGGGTGGAGATGACCCGACAGGAGGGGATTCCCATCTCCGTATACCGGATAGAGGTGATCCCCAGTCAGCAGGGAAAGTTTCAGGTTGAGGGCATTTCGCTCGACGGGGTGACGGCCGACCCGGTGGCGCTGCAGGTATCGCGTTTTGTCGTCGCGGGGACGCAGGTGGGGGGCAGCTCTCTGGTGGTGGGAGGCCGGACGCGGATTCAGATGGCGATTCGGGGCCTGGGGACCTCCGAAGAGGTGAAGCTGGTGGCCCCCGCAGGGTTGAAGATCGAGCCGGTCGGGCCGCCGCGGGCGGGGATGGGGGGAACGACGATTTTCACGTTTGAGGTCACTGCCACGGAGCCGGGAGCGCCGACCATCCGCACCCTGCAATTGGCCGATGGAACGACGGCGCCGCTGCCCAGACCGATCACGCTGATGGTGCGGACCGCGGGCGAGGGCGGGATCCTGGCCGGTCGGGGGACGGCGCGAAGCGAAGAGACCGTGGTCGGCGAACCTTTCATCGTCGATTACGAGGTGTTCTTCCGCGGCGATCTTCAGGCGGCGGCGATTGACCTGGAGCAGGCCGATTTTGCCCGCCGGCCGTATGTGCAGGTGGAACCGGTCAACGAGCTCGCGTATCCCGATTGGACCGGCCAGGCCTTCGAGGTGGGGATGACCGGCAACCGGCGCGCGGTCATGCTTCTGGGCAGCGGCGAGCTGGATGGTCAGCGGGAACAGATGTTGCGTTTTGCCCTGAAAATCACCCCGTTGGCGGTCGGCGAGCTGGAGCTCAAGGGCGTCCGGGTCATCATGCGGCTGCAGATCAAACAGGAGCAGCGCAGCGGCGGAATGTTCTTTTCCAGCACGCGGATGCAGGACTTTGACCACGTGATCGACGTGCCGCCGCATAAGGTCATCGATCCACCGGGCAAGCAGCGGCCGGCCGGCTATCGCGGGGTAGTGGGGGCGTCGCTGGCGTTCACGACCTCGCTGGACCGGACGACGGCGACGGCCATGTCGCCGCTCACGTTGACGCTGAAGATCGCCGGGCAGGGGGTGGGGCCGGATCTTGCGCCGCCGGTGCTGGCCGAGATTCCGGAACTGACCCGTGATTTCGACGTTTCTTCGAGCCTCGGCGGGGGGGAAGTGGAAGGCGACGCGATTACGTTTACGCAGGTGGTCCGGCCGCGAAGCGAGCAGGTCAAGGAGTTGCCGGCCCTGCCGCTGGTGTATTACGACTATCTCAAGAAGGATTACGAGACGATCTACAGTTTGCCCATCCCGATCACGGTGACGCCCGGGGGGTTGGTAGGGGCGACGGCCATGCAGACGCGTTCGGACGCGGAGGCCTCTGCTTCGCCGGAAGCCCGCGCGGTGACGGAGCGACCTGCGGAGAGTATTTCGCTGGGGGCCAACCATACGACGTTGGGAAAACTCTCGGCGGCGCCGCCGCTGGGGCCGGGGGGCGTATTGGCGGTGCTGCTGGCCGGTCCGCTGGCGATCCTGGCGGTGTGGACGGGGCTCAAATGGCATGAACGCTTCCGGCCGGCTGCGTCCATCCGGCGGCAACGGCGGGAATTGATCGCCGCGTTGGAGCGGGTGGAAGGGAACGATCGTTTCCATGCGGAACTGGCCGAACTGGTGCAGGCCTGCCTGCGCTTGACCTTCGGGCTGCCGGCGGGAGAGGTATCTATGGATCGCCTGGCCCAGGCGATGAACGGACGGGCGGTGGATGACCGGCTGCGCCAGGATATCGAGGCGCTCTTGAAGCAATGCGACGCCGGTCGGTTCGCGGCGGCGGGGGTGGAGGAGGCGGAGCGGCGCAGACTTCTGGCCCAGGCGCGGGAACTGTTCGACAGGCTCAGTCGGGTGTGAGAAACACGGAAGTGGGCGAAACGGAATGATGCACTACTGCGGATACATTCTTGCGATGGTTCTCGCCCAGACGGCGCCGGCGACGAATGACAGCGTCGCGTCTGTTGAGCAGCGATTTGCGGAGGCCCAGGCGCAGTTCGAGGCGGCCCAGGCGGAACTGAGTCGCGACGGCGGCGATTCGCTGGAAGCGCGGCGCATGTTTCGCGAAGCGGCGACACAGTTTGCCGCCCTGGCCGCGGAGGGCACGGCCAGCGCGAACCTCTACGTGAACGCCGGCAACGCCTTTCACTTCGCCGGGGATGAACCACGGGCGCTGCTGTGGTATTTGCGGGCGGATCAACTGGCGCGGACGCCGGAGATTCGTGCCGGGCTGGCCACGCTTCGGCGGGTATGTGGGGCGGAGTTATGGCCGCCGCCGCGCGGGTCCATCGGCCGGGTGTTGATGTTCTGGCATTTCGATCTCAGCGGGCGGCTCAAACAGATGCTGCTGCTGGGGTTGTATCCGATCGGGTGTGCTCTGATCGTCCTCTGGTTGTTCACCGGGCGGCGAAGAGGCTGGCTGCCGCGGGTCGGGATAGCCCTGATGCTCCTGGGCGGCGTGATGGGCATTTCGGACGTGGTGGCCCAGTCCGCCGGCGGTGAGCAATGGGCCGTGGTGCTCGAGCCGACCAAAGGGTTGGCCGGCGACGGGCAGATGTATTCCACGATCGTTGAAAGGGTCGTTCCGGGTCAGGAGGTTCGGATCCTTGAATCGAGGCGCGAATGGCTCCACGTGGAACTGCCATCCGGCACGCGCTGCTGGCTGCCGGGTGAGACGTGCGAGGCTGTTCAACCCATCCCGCAGTCAATGGGTCTCGCGTCGGATCGACGTTCACAGGCCTGATGTGATACGCCAGTGGCCCCGAGAGGGGCCAGGTGAGAGTAGCCACCAGTGAAGCGAAGCGGAACTGGTGGTTGCGAGGGCCCGGCGCACAAGTACCCGCCCCGGCCGGGGCGGGGTGAGATGCTTGCGAGTGGTCTCACGCCGCCCCTGCCGGGGCGGCCATCGAAGAGAGAGGCGGGCTTTACCAGGGGTTCCGCTTCGCTCCACCCCTGGCTACTTTCTGGCCGCCCCTTCTGGGGCGGGTGGCCACCCGAAGGGGACGGTCTGGAGCGCTCCCAAGGCCCTTTTCTTATGCTGTCCGATTCAGCCGGCTTGAGGCGGGCTTGCGGTTGATGCCATCCGCACCCTCATGGGTTGTCCAAATCGTGAACCTACCTCTGACGAGGTGGGCCACCCTATGCGCAAGATTCATTTGGGACTGGATCAGGGGGCATCAGGGAAGATCCACGAGCAGGGCCCAGTCGTTGGTGTCGGGGGCCGAGAAGCTGGCCGTAGCACCGCCGGCGACCTGTCCGGTGTGGGCCGGGGTGAGGCTGCCGGTTCGGGGATTGAACCACTGGGCCCGCAGGGTCTTGCCGGCCGCTGCGGTGAGGTCGAGATCGATGCTCCCGCCGTGGAGGGCGTACACGAGATAGGTGTGTCCGGGTTCGGCGAGGCACCAGTTGTCCTGGGGGTTGTTGACCAGGTCGGCCGGCATCATGCGGAAGAGCCGATCGGACAGGTGGGTGTCGATGAAATCGTAAGTGGGCTGAATGATCGGCGCGTGGGCAGGGGCGATGTAATCCGGCGGGGTGGAAAAGTCGGGATATTCCATGAAGCGCAGGATCACGGATCCGCCGGCCATGAGAAAGGCCCAGCTCTGCTGGCGCGAGGCGGCAATCATGTGGATGATGGGCTTGTCGGGATAGGCCAGGCGGTATTCCCTGACCTGCCGGTAGATCTGGTAGGGCGAAGTGGCGGCCGCGTCAAAGCCCGCGGTATACCGGCCGGCGATCTGCTGCCCGCCGGGCGGGGCGTACAGCGAGCCGTTGGGACGGTACGAAAAGTAGCGCAGGTCCAGGGCGGAGACGCGCGGATCCGCCGCCAGGGCGTCGAGGACGTCCTTGGTGCCGCCCAGGCACACCTTCACATCCCTGTGGTTCTGACTTTCCCATTCGCTCACCGTATCCAGCCAGAAGCGCATGAAGGAGAGCGGGCCGGTGTATTCCTGGCTGCACAGATGGAAGACGTTGGAATAGCCGCCCAACTCGTCCAGGCACTTGCGGATGTAGGCTTGATGCAGGCTGCGGCGCACTGGGTCGCTGGTGTCATAGAAGGCGTTGGCCGCGGGCACGTCATCGGGCATGTTGGTGTTTTGGATGCAGTTCACCGGCCGCCAGGGAAAATCAACGTAATGGGTGGTGAATTCCAGCAGGGCGTGTTGCATGTAGAAGTTGTGGAAGAGCACGGTGCCCTTGGCGTCGCACAGGGCGGCAAAGGTTTTGAGCCGGTCGAAGTACCAGGGATTGTACCGGGTGAGGTCATACCTGGAGAGCCCGTCCCAGGCAGTTCCGATGCCGCTGCGAGCCCATGGTTGCTCCAGAAAGGGGGGCACGGCGTTGGCATCTGAGCGGCGCTGCGTGTCGTGCCGATCACGGCGGCGGTCGTACCAGAGGCCGTAGTTGTGCTCGAAGGCGGGGTAGGCATACCGGAGCATGTTGTCCGTGAGTTTGTCGAGGTCTTCCGTATGGTTGGGGCCGATCACACCGGGGTTATTGCGGGTGATGTTGGCTCCTTCGCGCGTTCTCCACCAACTGTTGTGCTGGCCGTAGCCCCAGACGACGCGGCCGTTGTGGACGAGCCAGCCGTTTCGGATCTCAAGCCCCGCGGGCTCGGCGGGGGTAGGCTGCTGGCCGACGGTGGCCGGGGGGAGGTCCTGCAGAGGAATGGCCCCTGTTTCATCTTCGATGGGGAGCGAGTTGCCGGTTGCCGCGTGGATAGGATCGTTTTCGGCGGGAGTGGGAGCTTCTCCAGGGGGCGAGGGGCAGCCGTGCAGAAAAACAAGCTAGGCGAAGGCGGCGAGCGCTGCCGACACGAGGCGTCCGGCAGCGGGAGATCGCGCCGTTGACGGCCGGCGCCTTTTCGCAAACATCGCTGATTTCTGGTCGGAGTATCGCACGGGCACCTCGGGGCGTCCTCCCGGCTCGGGACGCATGGTTATGGATGAGGCTTGAAGTTTATGATCCTCCGGCAAACGAAGTCAACGCCCAGCTTGACTTCACAACCATTCAACAAAATAGAATCATGAGCTTCAGCCTTCTGATGTCGCCTCGACGTGGGCCGGCGCACCAGATGAACACGGGGATGATCGTCAGCAGGTCCTGACAGTTCAGGGATCAACCATACCAGCGAAGGATTCGCCGTTTAGCCGGCTTCAACCGGCGGCCGTGAGATTCCGCGCCCGATGCGACCGGGACTCCAGATGACCCACCGCGACTGTGACAAGCGCGATGATGAGGCAGGCAGGCACACGGTGGATGGGCCACGGCTGCTGAGCCGTGCGGCGGGCGACGTTGACGTTTCGCACTGTTCAACCGCAGCGGCCTGCAGCGTTCCGGAACAGACTCGAAGAAGGAATAGTGATCCATGGTACTTCTTGCCAGGAATTGGTGGGCATTCGTTCTCCGTGGCATTCTGGCCATTCTGTTCGGGTTGATGGCCGTGTTCCTCCCGGGCATGGCCTTGATGACGCTGGTATTGCTTTTCGGGATCTTCGCGATCACCCAGGGGGTGTTCGAGCTGATCTCGGCGTTTCGCACCACGCCGACTCCTTCGGAGCAGCCCTGGTGGGCCCTGCTGCTGGAAGGGATCGTCGGCATCGCCGCCGGCTTGGTGGCGCTGCTCTGGCCCGGCTTGACCGCGCTGGCCTTGTTGTACGTCATCGCGGCCTGGGCGGTGATCAGCGGCATCCTGGAGATCGTGGCGGCCATTCGACTTCGCAAGCAGATCACGGGGGAATGGCTGCTGGTTCTGGCGGGGGCGGTATCCATCCTGTTTGGCGTGCTGATCGCCCTGTTCCCCGGGCCGGGCGCGCTGGTGATGGTCCTGTGGATCGGCGCGTATGCGATGATTTTCGGCGTTCTGCTGATCGGGCTGGGCTTCCGGCTTCGCAGAGTGGGACGCATCGAAGAGCGGCTGGAGGGATTCCCGGGTATTGCTCCGGGGCACTGACGAGTCTGTTTCAAGTTCAAGGCGGCGGCGGTTTCAAGTTCAAGGGGGGCGGAGATCGGTGTTTCTCCCCGAGGTGCGGGTTGAGACCCAGGGGGCGGGGCGCTGAGCTGGACGGTTGCAGGAGAGCGAAACATGACCGAGACAATGACGCAGGATATTCCGCGGGTTGAATGGCCGACTCAATTGCAGGAGCTGAGCTCGCGCTACCAGGGCTGGCGGACGTCCATCCGGGTGATGGGGGGCGAGATAGGCGACCAGCGGGTGGCAGCCGATCTGCCGTTGCAGGGCTTCAGCGTTGAGACGCAGGGCTCCGAGGCAGGCAAGATCCTGATTGAGCTGGGCGACTCCCCGAACAATTTCATGATCCACCACGTGGATTATCCGCTGCGCGTGCAGGTCGCGGAGATGCAGCCCGGCTCGGCGGCGGACGTGGAGATCGAGTCGGAGGACGGGACGGTGACGTTGGTTGGGCTGCGCGCTCCGACCGCTTTGCCGTCGAGGCGCCAGGTCGCCCCGGGCGAGCGCGGTTTTCGCCGGCGCGGCATGGAGGTACTTCGGGAGAAGGCCCACCGGCTGGGGCGCCCGTCGAAGAGGGAACCCAACGTGGGTAACGTGGAACGGTTTGCTTCGGTTGCGGCGGGTTCCCTCCTCGCGGCGCTGGGGCTCTCCCGCCGGAGCGTTTCCGGCGTATTGACCGCCGGCGTGGGGGCGGCGCTGATTTATCGAGGGGTCACGGGTTATTGCCACGCCTATGGGGCGATGGACGTGGATACGGCCCATCGCAAGGGTGAACGCGCCGCCCGGTCGCCGGAGGAAATCACCCGCCAGGGGATTCACGTCGAACAGTCGTGCCTGATCAACAAGTCCCCCGAAGAGCTGTACGAGTTCTGGCGCCATTTCGAGAACCTGCCGCGGATCATGAATCATCTGCACTCCGTGCGCGTCCTGGACGACCGCCGTTCGCACTGGGTGGCCAAGGCGCCGCGCATCGCGGGCGGCGAAGTGGAGTGGGACGCCGAGATCACCCGCGATGAGCCCGGCTCGGTCATCGCGTGGCGGTCGCTGCCCGGCGGCCAGATCAACAGCGTGGGCGAGATTCGCTTCCGCCAGGCCATGGGCGATCGAGGCACCGAGGTGCATGTGTCGATGGATTACATTCCCCCGGCCGGCCAGTTGGGCCACTGGATGGCCACGTTGTTCGGAGAATCGCCGCAGCGGCAGATGCGCGAAGATCTGCGCAATTTCAAGCGAATCATGGAGGTTGGTGAAATCCTGACCATCGAGGGCCAGCCGCGTGGAACCTGCACCGGCATGGGCAGGGAGCGACGTTCCACCGAAACCGAATGAGGAGTGCGCGCCGCCGGCGTCCCAAGGGTCTGATGATGCTTCGCAGACAAGAAAGGAACCTATCATGAAAGCGCTCGTCTGGTGTGCGCCCCGCAAGGTCGCGGTCGAGGATGTTCCCGACCCCGCCATACTCAATCGCCGGGATGCCATCGTTCGCGTCACCTCCACCGCTATTTGCGGCTCGGACCTGCACCTGGTGGACGGATTCATCCCCTTCATGAAACCGGGTGACATCATCGGGCACGAGTCCATGGGCATTGTCGAGGAGGTGGGCCCGGACGTGGACCGGAGCAAGGTCAACGTCGGCGACCGGGTGGTGGTGCCGTTTCCCATCGCGTGCGGCAACTGCTTCTTCTGCCGCCGCGGGCTCTGGAGCTGTTGCGACAACACCAACCCCAAGGCGCACATGGGCGATGAGTTGTTCGGACAGGCGACGGCGGGCATTTTCGGCTATTCGCATTTGACCGGCGGATTTGCCGGCGGGCAGGCGGAGTTCGTTCGCGTGCCTCTGGCCGACGTCAACTGCCAGAAGATGCCGCCGGACTTTACCGACGAGCAGCTCCTCTTTCTCTCGGACATCTTTCCGACCGGCTACATGGCCGTGGAGCATTGCAACGTGCAGCCGGATGATACGGTGGCCGTCTGGGGCTGTGGACCGGTGGGGCAGTTCGTGATTCGCAGCGCGTTCCTGCTGGGCGCCGGCCGGGTGATCGCCATCGACGACGAGAAGAAGGTACCCGAGCGGCTGCAAATGGCCCGTGACGGTGGCGCGCTCACCATTGACATGCACGACGAGTATGTCTACGACCGGCTGCTGGAACTGACCTGTGGTATCGGCCCTGACGTGTGCATCGACGCGGTGGGCATGGAGGCCCACGGCTATACGATGCTGGGCAGCATCTATGACAAGGTCAAGACCAACCTGTTCATGGAGACCGAACGGCCGCACGCGTTGCGCCAGGCGATCACCTGCTGCCGCAAGGGCGGTACGGTCTCCATTCCCGGCGTGTACGGCGGTCTGTCCGACAAGATCCCCATGGGCGCGCTGATGAACAAGGGTTTGACCATCAAGACCGGTCAGACCCACGTGCACAAGTACGTGCCCGAGCTCCTGGAGCACATTCGCAGCGGCCGGGTCGATCCCGGCTTTGTCGTGACGCACCGGCTGCCGCTGAGCGAGGCGCCGCACGCGTACGAGATCTTCCGGGATAAAAAGGACGGCTGTATCAAGGTCGTGCTGAATCCGGCGTCCTAGTGCCGTTTCCGGTACGCGGCTTTCTCTCTGCGTCTCGGCGGATCAGGCGGGCAAGATGCCCGCCCTCCAGAAGAACCGGCCGGCGTTGCCGGGGGGCGGGCATCCTGCCCGCCTCATGCCGAATCGCGAAACTCCTGGACTTGAAAGGACGCTGGAAGACCGGCCCCTTACCTGCCGGCCTGCATGAATGCGTCCACCTTGGACATGATGATCTCGTGGCAGCCCGGCACGTCGAGCACGTCGCACTCGCTGCCCAAAATGAACGGCCGCCCGATGGCCCGCATGTGTTCGAGCAGTTCGATGGCCGCGGCCTCCACCTGCTCGCGGCTCATCTCCCGATCCGAATAGAACCGTTTGGAGGGCAGGTTCCCGAACAGGACCGTCCGCTCGGGTACGATCTTGGCATCCTCCCAGAGCTTTCGCGAACTGCCCAGGCTCAGCACGGCCGGGTCGAGTTCCGCATAGCGGCGCAGCATGCCGTCGTTGAGCTGACCGCAGCAATGGAAGAAGAGGTCCGCGCCCAGGTCGTCCAGCAGCTCTCTGATCCTGCGGTTGGGTGCAATGACGTAGCGGTCGAAGATGTCCGAGCCTTCCTCCATCTGGATGGGCGAGACGTAGAAGGCGCTGCCGGCCGGTTCGGCGATGCAGACGGCTTTGGCACCGGCCCGCACCTGGGCCTCCACCGCGTGCAGGACAAACTCGGTGGACATGGCCAGACAACGCTCGACGATGGCGACTTCGGGGTCATCCTCGGCGCTGATGCCTTTGCCGGCCATGTATACCGGCACGATGGGATCGGCCATCAGCTTGGTGGTCAGCGAGAACGGCCCGATACTCATGCCCATGGGCAGCAGGTCGGTTTTCTCGGCGATGTAGCGGATGGCGTCCATCTGGGTTTGATAGCGCGGATGAGGCAGTCGGTCCCATTTTTGGCCGGCGGTCTGCACGGCTTCGTCAGTCGGCGGTTCCTCGAAATGATACGACGGGGCCTGATCGGCGGGGATGCCCAGCAGGCCCAGCATGGCGACCTTTTCGAGTGTCAGATCCATCACCGGCAGGGCCAGGGGCGTGTTGAATCGCCGGGCGGTCTGCTCGATGACTTGTCCGTAGCGCTGGCCATCGTTGAGGGCGGCCTCGGGATCGGGTTGTTCGTGGAGAATCAGGTCTGCCCCGATGGGCATGCGAAGTCCGGAAGCTGCCAATTGCTGGTAATACGTGCGATCCATGGTGCTCGTCTCGATGGCAGATCGGGTCAGCGCGCCGAGACGCCGTACGGCTTGCGGCGACGGACCTGTTGACCCGATCCGCGGGTTGTTAAGGGTGGGGCGAACACCCGCCCCCCGGCATGGGCAGGATGCCCATGCTACAGGTCGTAAGAGCGGGGATTATACAGGGAGCCGTACTCGTCCGCGATGGCCGCAAGGGCCTCCTCTTCCTTTGCCGGCAGCGTTTCGGCGGCGGCGGAAAGTTGCTCCAGCCAGGTTTCATCGCGGTCGGTCAACTTGATCCGGCCGGCGTTGATGGCCTTGTGGATCGCGTCGATGGCGATGCGGACCGCCCGGACCGTGCGAGCGTAGTCGGTCGGTTCCTCGGCGATGCCGCGGGCCAGGTCGATCACGACCGTTGGTTCGAGCATCAGGGCCTCGACGCTGGTGGGCACGTCGCTTTCCACCATCCAGTCGCGCAGCTTGAGCGCGTCGCCGGCGTCGCTGGCCCGATTGAACAGCCGGCAGTCATAGGCGAGCAATTCGAGGAACGCTTCAGGCGCCGAGCCGCTCAGCAGCCGGATGTTCTGCACGGACTCGTTGCTCCACAGGTCGGCCGCCGCGGCGGCGATGTTGCCCAGAGGGCTGAAGTGAGCGCAGCTTGAAGATTTTCCTTCCATCGAAATCGGGCAGCCGGTGATGGCCTTGAGCACCGGACCCTCGTAGGCACAATCCTTGGACGGGCCGACGGCGCCGTGCTCGTGGGCCACCAGGGTGCGCGGTGCGGTGGCGGCCCGGTCAACGGCGGCCAGCACCGAGGGCAGCATGCCCTGGCCGGCAAGCTGCATGGCGGTGTTGGCGAAGCCGCAGGCGCTGTCTCCGCCGGCGACGATGCCGTACTGGTTCGCGATGGCGGTGATGTTCTCCCACAGCCAGGCCATATCGCGCGCCGCCAGGGAGCCCAGGGCCACGCAGAGCGCGGTCAGATCACCGAACAGCAGCGCCTGGTCGTGGACCTCCTTGCCGCCGACGGACTCGATGGACAGGATGTCGGCCCCGGCCTGGGCGGCGGTGATGAAGGCTTCGCGCATGTTTTCCCACGCCTCGCCGTCGCGCAGCCGGGGGGGATGCTCGGCGTCGCGCATGTCCACGACGGTGACCCGCAGGGCGGTGGGGATGCCGGTGGTTTCACGCAGTCGTTTCAAGCTCTCGGCGAGAACGGCGGTGATTTCCGCGCCCCATTGCGGGTGCTGGGTCATGGGCGGGAGTTGCTCGAATTCGATGGCCAGCCCGGGCACGCGCAGGGCGCCGGCTCGCCGGACGATGGCCTCGCCGATTTCCTGGTAGTGCCGGCGGGCGTCCGGCCAGGTATTGTCATCCAGCAGCATGGGGGGGAGGGTAAAATTCAGTTCGGGGTAAACCTGTCCCCCGCCAATGGTCAGCCCCGAGGGACAGGTGACCGGTTTAGGCGCCCGGCCGAAGACCAGCGCGTCGGGAGTGGGGATAGCCAGGGTGTTGAACCGCGTGCGAGCCATGTGTTCGTCCTTAAAGAAGACCGGAACCCGATGTATATCGACTGTCGCATATTAGATACACGTTTCAGGCAAGGGACGCAAGAGCTCTACAGAGCGAACCGCGCGAGCGATGGAAAATCAAAGGCAGATAAGGGCTCAGATCGTCAAAGGATCTCAATTCAGTTGTGAATCTGTGTGTCCCGTGTGGGGTGTTGCCAGTATATTGCTGTTCTTGAGCAGTCCGGACCGCGAGCAGAACGCGCAGTTATCAAAGTCTCCACCACCCGCTCAGGCCTCTCGATCAGGCTGTGGTTTTGGACGCCGCAATACCGCAGGCGCGATGGCTTCCCCATCGATCTTGGCGCAGGGCGCATGGCCGTTTGAGAGTCGTCACTGCTACCGATAAAATGAAGTTGGCTGCCGATGGAGAGAGCAAACATGACCATCAGCTTTTCAATGCCGGATCATATCGAGGAACATCTCAGAGGCGAAGTCGGTCCTGATCTGGGCCAGGCCGCCAAGGAAGCACTCGCCATCCAGCTTTACCGGGAAGGCAGAATCAGCCTCGGCTTAGTTGCCGAAATGCTGGAGATGGGGGTCATCGAAGCGGATGAGTGGTTGGGGAAGCGAGGGGTTCCGCTCAACTACACGGCGGAGGACTTCGAAGCGGACCGGAAGAGTCTGGCGGAAGTCTTCCCGGAAGCCCGACGATGATCGTTGTCTCGGACACTTCGCCGCTGAATTATCTGGCCCGAATACAGAGGCTCGACTTACTCCCTGCCGTATTTGGCTCTGTGGTGATCCCTCAGGCCGTAGCGGCCGAGCTCGGCCACGCCGCGGCCCCGTCTGCTGTCCGGGAGCTGGTCGGAAATCGACTACTTTGGCTCGAAGTCCGGGCGGTTGCACGTGTCGATCCCGCTCTTAAGTGGCTGGGTCGTGGAGAGGCTGAGGCCATCGTTCTGGCGGAGGAGCTGCGGGCGGAATTTTCTTCTGGTCGATGATCTGGACGCACGCCGGGAGGCAAGCCGGAGGCACCTCCGGTTCGTCGGTACACTCGGCGTGCTTGAACTGGCCGTCCGACGCGGGATGGTGGACTTGGCTGCCTCTATCGACCAACTGCGCGCGATTGGCTTTCGAATCAGCGAAAGCGCCGTTCAGGAGATCCTGCGGCGAGCATCCCGTTGAAGCGGGCGGAAAAGGGGGGGCGCAAAAGCGCTTATCTTGCCTGTGTCCGTCTCCCTGCCCACTTTGATGTTCAGCGTTTCACTGTGCCCGCATGCCCATGGTCCGCATCCCCTGGCGGAAAAACTCCCACCAGGGGGCAGAGGCAAGAATCTATTCTGATGCAACCGGGCTTGCCGCCCATGCCAAGCCTCTACAGGCCAACTTGCCACGAAGGCTTAGCTGCTCGGTGCGAACCGGCTATCATCTAGAATGCTCTTCGAGGTCCAACAGGAGGAGTGGCGTGCAATCATATGAGTGGTACATGCGGCGGTTGCGGGCGATGTCACCGGGCGAGGTGTTGTGGCGGGTGAGGAACAGGGCCCGCCAGGTGCTGGACCGGCCGTTGGCCCCGCTGCGCCGTCGGCCGCCGGCCCTGTGGAAGATCGCCACCGCCGAGGGAGCGGTGTGGACGGTCCGGCCGGAGGCCATCGGACGGGAGCTGCCGGGGGTGGGGGGGACGCCCGACTGGCTGCCGCAGTTTGCCGATTGGAAGGCGGCCCTGCTCGACCGGGCTGAACGGATTGCCCGCAATCGCCTCACGCTCTTCGACCTGGAGGATCACGATCTGGGTCCGGAGATCGACTGGAATTACGAGTACAAGGCCCGGCGGAAGACGCCCCTGAAATACGCGGCGGACATCGATTATCGCGACTACGCGGAGGTCGGAGACTGCAAGTTCGCGTGGGAGCCCAGCCGGCATTATCACCTGGTGACCTTGGCGCGGGCCTACCGGGTAAGCGGCGAGCGGGCCTTCGCCCAGGCGGTGGTGGAGCAGATGGAGTCGTGGATGGACGCGTGCCCTTACGGGCTGGGCATGCAGTGGCGCAGCCCGCTGGAGCTGGGCATCCGGATGATCAACTGGGTCTGGGCCCTCGAGTTGATCCGTCCCGCGGGATTGATCAGCCCGGTGAAAGAGCCGCGCATTCTGGGCTGCGTGTACCGCCACCTGTGGGAGATTTCCAGGAATTACTCGCGCTATTCCTCGGCGAACAATCACCTGATCGGCGAGGCGGCGGGAGTGTTCATCGCCGCCAGCTACTTCGCCGGTCTGAAGCATGCGCCCGCATGGCGTCGCGAGGCGAGGGCCATTCTGCTGCGTGAGATTGCGCGTCAGACCTACGAGGACGGCGGCACCCGCGAGCAGGCGTTGGGCTATCACCTGTTCGTGCTGGAATTCCTGCTGCTGGCCGGACTGGTGGCCCGGAACCGGGCGGAGGATTTTCCGGCGGAGTATTGGGCTCGGCTGGAGCGGATGTTCGAGTTCCTCTGCGGCATGGTCGAGGGCGGCGAGGATGCTCCGATGTTCGGTGATGCGGACGACGGGTATGTGCTCGACCTGGGCGGGGGCCGGCCGTCGCCGCGTGAACTGCTGGCCGTGGGCGCGGCCCTGTTCGGGCGCGGAGATTTCAAGCTGGAGTCGCAGGGCCCCGCGGTCGCCCGGTCAGGGGCGGACGGCGAAGCCGAGGCAAACGCCGGCGCAGGGTTCAGCGAGCAGGCCTTCTGGTTACTGGGCAAGAGCGGCTACGAGCGATATGGACGCGTGCGCATCCAGGCGGATCAGACACGGATTGCCTCGCGGTCGTTTCCCGCCTCGGGCTATTACCTGCTTCAGTTCGGCCGGCGAGGCAGCGCGGACCGGGTCTCGGTCCTGTTCGACTGCGGCGAACTGGGGTTCGGGCCGATTGCGGCCCATGGGCATGCCGATGCGCTGAGCTTTACGCTGAGAGCCTTCGGACGCGATATCTTCGTGGATCCAGGCACGTACGACTACTTCACGTACGGGCCGTGGCGGGAGTACTTCCGATCGACGCGCGCCCACAACACCGTGGTAGTGGACGACCGTGACCAGTCGGAGATGCTGGGGCCATTCCTGTGGGGCCGGCGGGCGAATGCCCGCTGTACGCGCTGGGAGGTGAACGACTCCGGCGCGACAGTGGCCGGCGAGCACGACGGATATGCATCGTCCGCGCCCGATGGCGGGATTATCCACCGGCGAAACGTATCCCTGAGCCGCACGGAGGGGATTTTGACCATCCATGATGAGTTGTCCGGTTCCGGGGCGCATTCCGCCACGTGGTATTTTCACCTGGCGGAAGGATGCTCCGTCCGGCGGGAAGGTAACCGGTTCCTGATCGGAGTGGCCGGACGGACGCTGACGCTCGAACTCGATCCTGAACTGGTCGTGACCATGGCAGAGGGCGCGGAGGCCCCCATCGCCGGCTGGGTCAGCCGTGGTTACCACCGTAAGACGCCCTGCGTCACCCTGATTGCTCGACGCGAATGGGAGCACCGTCTGGTGATACTTACGCGCGTGCAGATGCAGTTTGAGCTTGACACTTCTGATTCATCGGAATACAGACAGTAAAGGACACGCACGACGCGAGGGCTTCCTGCTGATCCACGCAGGCTTTCAGACCGAACCCAGGGAACGATTCCCGGAAATCCCATAAGGAGCTGAACGTGCCTCACTCTATTCCCAACCGGGAAACGCTGTCTTATCGCGTTGAGACATCCCGCCGAAGACTGGCGGAAGCGATAGATGTCATTCATCAAATGAAATCCGCATCGCCGGAGAAGCCTGCTCTGCAGGACGTGCTGACGGAATTGTGCGAGGATCTCCGGGGGCTTAATCGGGATATTGAAGCGATTCGCGATCAACTGGACTATGGTACGACGCCGCGGCTCCATCACTTCCACGTGCCGTTCCAAGGAAGCGGCCCGGGCGACCGGCCCTGCGAAATTCCGTTTACCGATTAGGGCCGGCTGTGTGAAAGCCGGTCATCGCCAGGCAAGCAACAAGTCGGGCGCCCGCACAGAGGCGCCCGACTTGTTTCAAACCACCTGCAGTCCCCGACTCTGCGCGGTCAGACTTTTGTTTCCTGCAGGTTCTTGGGCTGCTCCTGTTCCTTCTGCTGGTTCAGCTCCTGCTGAGCCGTTTCCTTGGTGTGTTCGGCGACGGCCTTGGCCTTCTCCGCGAGGTCCTGGGGAGTGAGTTGTTCGCGCTGGGCCACTCCCGTGGCCGCGCCCTTCAACTCCGCAGCGGCCTCCCGGGCCTTGTCAGCCACGGCCGAAGGGGTCAGGCCCTGGCGTTTGGCCTCATTGATGGCTTCTTCGGCGGTGGTCTGAGCGATCTGCATGCCGCGGTCCACCATTTCCTTGCCGGTCAATTTGGCACGGCGCTTGAGCTGGTCGGATCGCTCGCCGATCAGTTTGTCCTCGGACCGCGTGCGGGGCAGCATGAGCCCGACGAGCATCCCCAGCCCCAGCATGGCCGCGCCAACGGCGAGCGGGTATTCGTCGGTAATCTCGGCCGCGCGATCGCGGCTGTAGTCGTAGCCGCGGCGGACCTGACGCTTCAGGTCGGAGGCCCCGGCCCGGACCTTTTCTCCGGCCTCGGAGGCGCGATCGCGAACTTGATGGCTGAGCTCCCGGGCCTTATGGCCTGCTTGGCCACCCAGTTCACCGGCTTTGGCCGAGGTGATGCCGGCGACGTCGCCTACCTTGTGGGCCGCGCCTGAAACCATTTCGCGAATGGCAGAGGTGACGTTAGATGCGCCGCCTTTCATCTTTTCGGCGACCGTGGAGGCCGTGTGCTTGACCTTGTCGGTCGCCCGGGAGGCGGTCTCTTTCATCTTGCCGCCTGCCGATTCAGCGACGTCGCTCATCTTCTCTTTGGCACGCTGCATGGGCCCGGGGCCGGCCTCTCTCTCGCCTCCTTCACCGGCGGCTTCGCTCACGGCGGTGGCGATGCCGGATTCGGATACTCGGCCGGGTTCATCGGAGCAGGGGCCCAGGCTCTCTTCGGTGAAGCCCGCGTACTGGGGGCCGGCCCTGCTGACCTCGTAGCCGGAGAGGCCGGCGGCGGCCAGTTCGGCCTCGCGCTTGCGGATTCTTTTCTTCTCCTTGCCTTCCTCGAGGAACATCAGGTAGGCCAGGCCGGCTCCGGCCAATACCGAGGGCACCGGATGTTCCCTGATCTTCTGCAGTGTCTTGCGGACGGTGTCGAAGGCGACGCGCCGCATGTCCGACTTGAGATCATCGCTGCGGAAGAAACCGAGGATATCATCGAACAGATATCGCGGGTTCAACTGGGCGCCTAACGCCTCGATGGTCCGGTCCATGGAGGCGCGGGTGCGTTCGATTTCGGATTTTATCCGGCTGGAGCGATCGTCGACGAATTCCGTGATCCGCGATTCGCGCGGATCCGTGCCGCCGGCGCCTAACGGATCTTTTGCTTTAGCCATTCCTTGTTCTCCTGCAGGGATTCCATCGTCTTCTGGGGAGCGACATGCTCGCGTTTGAGCATGCTGACGGCTTTCTGGATGAATGCGTAACCGACCGCGGCGACGAGGACGCCGACGATCATGGGGGCGACCCAGGTGGCCACGTTCTCTGACACCCCGGCCTGCAGTAGCCCCACGAGAATCAACCGGCTCAGGCCCAGCAACAGAAAGATCAGGCCGGCGTATGCCACCAGCCCGCCCACGGCCAGGTAACCGACATTCCGGCCGACACGTGAGGCCTTTTCTCCCGCCTCGGCCTTGGCCAGTTCCACCTCCTGGCGGAAGAGGTTTGTAGTCTCGTCTCGCAACCGCCGGAACAGCTCCGGGATGGAGCGGTTCATGTAGGGGTCCTGAGTTTCCGCCGGGGTCTGGTTTTCGACGGTTCTCATAAGTTCACAGTCTCCTTCTGGAATCCGTGATAGACGTTCCCCTGATCAAAACTTCGGGCCTTGTTTTTCCGACGGATCGCTGTGGCCCGGTGGACATTGCGACGGTGAGACCTCGGGGCCGGCGCCGGTGCCGGGGCTGGTGCCGTAGCCTGGCGAGATGCCGGGGCTGGCCGGTGAAGGCGAAGCGCCGGCCATGGCCATGGCGTCATCCGGCAGGCCGGACCCTTCCCCCCGGCTCTGAAAACCTGACGAGGGGCCGGCGGTTTGGCCGTGTGATTCCCGACCGGTCCAGTCGGATTCTCGATCGAACCCTCGCCCCTCTCTGAAGCGATCGGCCCGCGAAGCCTTCAGAATGCGAGCCGCGACCAGTCCGCAGACGAGCATTCCGGCGAAAAACAATCCGGGCCGACGACGAACCGTGTTGCCCAGGTCGTTCATCATGCCTCGGACGTCGTGCTCGTGCAGATAGCGCGCAGCGCGATCGAGCTGGTTGCTGAGGTCTTCGGCGTAGCCGGCGATGTTATGGTCGCCTTCCTGGCGAAGGCGATCGGCGGCTTCAAGGACGGCGACGGCGAAGCGGCTGATGCCCTCGGCGGCTCGGTCCTTGCCCTGGCTGAAGACATTTTCGCCCTGGCTCTTGACCCGTTGGAACATGGCCCCGGCCTCCTTGCGGGCCCGCTCGGTTACGTCCTGGATCTTCTCCCGGGCGCGATCGTGGACTTCACCAGCCTTTTCCCCAAGCTGCTCCATGGCGCCGCCCGGAGCCGGCTGGGACTGGCTTCCCGGTGATTCGGTGGCCCCCGTGGGCGTTGGTTGGCTTTGCCCATGTCCACCGACGTCGTGGGAATACGGCTGGGACTCGCTCACGCCTATGCTGCTGGAGCCCTTGTCTCCCGCGGTTGAAGAGCTTCCGCCTGGCTGGTACATGAGTCTCTCTCCTTCTGCCATGCAAGTGGCATTCGCTTGATAGAATCGTTTGCTTCTAAATGCTATTCCCCGCAGGGCTGCCTTTAGATGAAATGCGCATGAAATTTGGCCGCGTAACGGGCGTGCAAACGGTTATACTGCAGAGGTTTGCGGCCGAGGTGGATGGGCCGGAGAGGCCTCATTGGGTTGCCTTGCGCGGGCCGTCTGGTGTATAGTGCGGGCAGCACATTCAAGGCGACTTAGCCAAACAGGAGCTGGCACGAGCACGGCGGGTCAGCTCCTGGCTTGTTATGCGGACCCACTGACGGAAGGCGGAAAGATCGAGTGGCCGTCAACACGCGGGCCGCGATGGCGTGGAACCTCACTTGTCAGGCAACAGACGTTGCCACGGATCTGGGCCGGCTGGCGGCGCACGCCCGTCAAATGGTCGAGGTGCGCAAGGGATCGAACCACCGACGCTGGCCGTCATCGCATTGAAGAATCAGGCCGCCGGCGGGGTCCACGGAGAGGGTTCGGCCGGCGTACTCGCGGCCATCGCAGCGCAGGCGAACGTGCTGGCCCAGCGGCTCGGCGTAGGCAAGCCATTGGGCATGAATGGCCTCCGTTGTTTGTGCACTTTGCGGGCCGAGTATCTCATCGAAAGCTTTCAGTAACTCGCGGGCCACGACGACGCGGTCCACGGCGTGGCTGCTGGCCAGGTCGAGCGAGGTGGCGGCATCGCGGAGTTCCGGGGGGAAGTGGCCGGCTTGCTGGTAGCAGTTGATACCGACGCCGACGACCCAGACGCGGGTGTGGGGGGCGATAACGCGGGATTCAATGAGGATGCCGGCGAGTTTCCGGCCGGCGACGCGCAGATCATTGGGCCACTTGATGGCGGGAACAATGTCGGTAGACCGGCGGATAGCCTCGCAGACGGCAACAGCGGATGCGAGGGTGAGACGGCCGGAGTCATCTGTCAGTTCTGGAGGGCGGTTGTCCTGGTCGCCATGCTTGGAGGTCACAGCATCTCCCCGGCCCTCCCAAGGCGGGCAAGATACCCGCCCCCCTAAATCCCGAGGCGGGCAGGATGCCCGCCCTCCCGAATCTGAAGGCAGGTAAGATGTCCGCCCTCCTGGTATGGCAGGCGGGTTGGAAGCCCTCTCCCCTGAGGACCTCAGCAGGATGCTGCACAGGATGCTGGCGCCGCGGGGGGCCAGCCAGGTGCGGCCCTGCCGGCCACGGCCGGCGGTCTGGTAATCGGCGAAGACGGCCAGGCCGTCAGCGTCCGGGTCGCCGCTGGAGGCCAGGACGACGTTGTTGGTGCTGTCGGTTTGAGCCAGGGTGATGACCCGTCGGCCGACGCGGCGCGGCGTCCAGCCTTCAAGGAGCTGTTCAGGGGTGAATAGAGGTCGATTCGGATCGGGCAAAGAGTTCCTCCGTTGCCAAGCTATCTCGGACTCATTGTAAACCCGGTTTACGGAGGTAGGATAGCCGGTTAAATTGAGATTGCAGGGTGCGGGAAGGATTCCCCGCGCGAAACGATGCGAGCAGGGGCTTGCGCCGGCAAGGAGCAAGCCTCAATGCCGCGGCCCACAACACGGCCCACCGGCCGTGACAAACAAGCTGATAGCTGACCGCTGAAAGCTGATCGCTAACCACTAACCGCTGAGAGCCATTATGAAAGCTGCTACCTTCAGTTCTGACGCCACGCCGCCGCTCGGTCATCCGTTGTGCGGTGGATGGATTACACCGGCCAGGGAGATCGTTGATCCGCAGTTTGCCAAGGGGGTTGTGCTCGTGCCGGGGGATGAGGCCGGCGCGGGGAGCCGGGAGCCGGTGGTGCTGTGCGCGGTGGACTGGTGCTGGATCCGCGGGGAGTGCCACGAGCGGTTCCGCGAGGCGCTGGCCGAGGCGGCGGGCACACGGCCCAACCGCGTGGCCGTGCAGACGATCCACGTGCATGACGCGGTCATGGCCGACCTGGAGGCGGATCGCATCTCGGCCCGCGAGGGGCATGATGTGCGGACGCTGCAGCCCAAGTGGTTTGATGACGTGGTTCAGCGTTGCGCGGCGGCCGTGCGCGAGGCGGCGCGCCAGCTTCGCCCGGTGAGCCACATCGGCACGGGCGAGGGGGTGGTATCGCAGGTGGCCTGCAACCGGCGGGTGCTGGGGCCGGACGGAAAGGTCAAGTACTGGCGGGGCAGTTCGTGCAAGGATGCCGAGGCCCGCAAGCAACCCGAAGGCGTGATCGATCCGAAGATCAAATGCATCACGCTGTACGATAGCGAGACGCTGATCGCGGCGCTGTACTACTACGCGACGCATCCGATGAGTTATTACGGGCAGGGCGGGGTGTCGGCCGACTTTGTGGGCATGGCGCGGAAGGCGATGGAGAAGGCCGTGCCGGGCGCGGCGCACATCTACTTTACCGGGTGTTCCGGCAACGTGGCCGCGGGCAAGTATAACGATGGGGCGCCGGCCAATCGGCCGGTGCTGGCCGAACGCATGCGCGTGGGGATGGAGGCGGCGCTCAAGGCGGTGCGGCGTGAGCCGCTGCGATCGTTCGACTGGCGGGTGGAGTCGCTCCATCTGCCCATGCGCGAGGAGTACAGCCGCAAGCATTTCGAGGACATGATGCGGGCCAGGGGCGCGAGCTTGGCCGCACAGTGCAAGGGGGCGATGGGGATTGCGGACTGGGACCGGTATGAGGCGGGCAAGAAGATCGACCTGCCGTGCCTGCGGATGAATCGGGTGGCCGTACTGCACCTGCCGGGGGAGCCGTTTATCGAGTACCAGCTTGCGGCGCAGGAGATCGGGACGAGGGGACAAGGAGACAAGGGGACAAGCGGACAAGGGGATGGAGCGCCCGGCAGGTTGTTCGTGGCGGTGGCGGGGTATGGGGATGCCGGGCCGGCGTACATTCCGCTGGCGAAGAATTTCACGGAGGGAGGGTACGAGGTGGGCATGGCGTGGCGCGGGCCGGGATCGGAAGCGATGATCATGGGGGCGATGGAGCGGCTGCTGCGAGACTGAAGTGAGGGGACCCTGCAGCGAAAATGGGCCATTTTCGGTAGCGGCCGGGTGGCACCGGTTCTTTGAACCTGGGTTCGCGATTTTTGCGACAACCAGGACGCTTCCCGCGAAGAAATCGTGAACCCACGTCCGGAGGACGCGGGCCACCCGTGATGCTACTTGGGGGCGGATAAGGGTTCCTCCTCGGCGGGTTCGGCTTCCCGGCCGGCGTCGAGGAGGGCGTTGCGCAGGGAGCGGATGTTGGGCTGGTCGGAGCGGATGGCCAGGGAACGCGCGCAGAGGTCGAGCACTTTCTGGGCATCCGTGGGGTGGCCGGTGTCGCGGTATTTGACCGCGTGGACGTAGGCCAACTGGTTCAGGGCGGGGGCCAGGGAAGGTTCGTGGCGGAGGGCTTCCTCGAGGGCGGCGATGGCCTCGTCCCAGCGGGCCAGGGTGGCGCGGATGATGCCCAGGTTGCACCAGGCGCGGGCGTCGGCAGGGGTGAGGCGGGTCACTTCGATGAAACAGCGTTCGGCCTCCTGAAGCTGGTACATGTCCATCGCGACTTCGCCATGGTGGAACCAGGCTTCGGGGATGAGAGCGGGTGCGAGGGCGAACGACGGATTGGTGGCGGGGCGGGATGCCTGCTGGCCGGAGAGGGGGGCGGTGACGTTGCGCCAGGCGGTCAGGGCTTCCTGGCGGCGGCCGAGGGACTGGAGCAGGATGGCGAGGTTGAATCGGGCCCCCTGGTGGTCGGGGGAGACTTCCAGAAGCTGGGTAAAGGCGGCAATAGCCTCTTCACGGTGGTCGAGGCGGGTCAGGGTAACGGCATGACTGTACCTGGCGGCGATGTGCCGGGGGTCGCGTTCGAGGACGGCCAGCAGCAGGGGCAGGGCGTCTTCGTGGCGGTTGAGGCGGGAAAGGGCGATAGCCGCGCCCATGAGCAGGTCGGGGTCGTTGGGATCGTCAAGCAGCAGGCGGTCGAAAGCCCTGGCGGCTTTTTCGAATTCGCCACGCGCCAAATGTTCGGCGGCGGTCTCACGTGGTGAGCCCGGGGGGCTGTTGACCTGATCGCGCCAGTTGTCGAGCCAGTCTTCGATACGTTCAATCAGGTTGGCCTCGTCGGGGATGTCGGCGGCGGGCCGGGTAGACGGCGAGGCGGCCGGTTGCGGCGCGGTCTGGCGAGCGGGGGTGGGCCTGTGGGAGACGGCCCTAGGGGGCGACGGGGGCAGGAAGTCGGGCAGGATCCGCGGAGGCGGCGTGGAACGGACGGACGGTACGGCGGGTGGTGGAGCCGGGGGGGGCGACGCGGGCTCAGGACTCTGCGGCGGCGGTTTAACGGCCGGACGGGTCAGGCTGATGAGCAACATCAGCGCGAGCGTGGCGCCAAGAGCGAGGGCTGCGAGCAGAGAACCTTTCATGGGCAGCGATTGTTGAGCTATGCGGCGGGGAAGTCAAACTGGAGAGTTGTCAGTTGTGAAAGGTCAGTTTGGCAGGTCGGTCTTGCTTCGGAGCGGATGAGCGTCTACAGTGGCTTGCGTTCCCCGGGAGCTTTCCCGCCTTCCCGGGGTTCTTTTTTGATATCGCTTTATGTGTGATTCGTCTGACAATGTGATCCGTCATAGCCCCGAGCTGGGTGGGACGGCAGGGGGAGATAGCCGCCTGACCGGCGCGCCTCCAAGTGCTTCTATGGCCGAACCGGAAGGCGGGCAGGGTGCCTGTTCTCCCGAACAAGGCGGGCAGGATACCCGCCCCCCGGAGACGACGCTGCGGCAGGATCTGCGGCTGCTGATGATTCTGGCGGCTCCCAACGTGGCCACCATGATGGCCGAGAGCATGCTGAATCTGGTGGACTTCTGGATTGCCTCCAAGCTCGGGCCGGCGGCCCAGGCGGCCATTCTGTCGGCGATCCTGGTGTACATGAGCATCTTGGGACTGCTCATGGGCACGATGGCCTGCGTGAGCACGCTGGTCAGCCAGTCATTTGGGGCCCGGCGGCCGCGGGACTGCTCCGCGTATGCGTGGCAGGGGGTATGGCTCTCGCTGATGTTCGGCGTCGGCTGCCTGGCGTTGTGGCCGGTGTTGCCGGGGCTGTATCGGGCCATCGGGCATGCGCCTGAAGTGCAGGCCATGGAGGTCGAGTATACCCGGATCCGGATGCTGGTCCTGGGGGTGGCGGGGGCCTGCATGGCCCTGGCCGAGTATTTCAACGGCATTCAGCGGCCGCGGGTCAACACCGTGTCGGTCATCGCGGCAAACGTCGTCAACGCCCTGCTGGCGTATGGGCTTGCGTTCGGGCTCTGGGGCCTGCCGAAGCTGGGGTTTGCGGGGATCGCGGTGGGCACGCTGATCGCGACGCTGGTGCGGTTCGGGTGGTTGTTGGGGGCGTTTTGCACGGGGCAGTCGCAGCGGCGGTTTCATGCCCGGTATACCTGGGGACCCAGCCTGGTCAAGATGGGCCGGCTGATCAAGGTGGGGTGGCCGGCGGGGGTACAGTTCACGCTGGACATCGGGGCCTGGACGGTGTTCCTGACGTGGATCATCGGGAAGTTCGGGACCATACACCTAGCGGCTTCGAATACGGTGGCCCGGCTCACCGAGTTGTCCTTCATGCCGGCGTTGGGGATCGGATTTTCGGTGCTGGCGATGGTGGGGCAGTCGGTGGGCGAGGGCCGGCCGGCGATTGCCCGACGGCGGGCGCGGATGGGGGTGCTGGTCAACGTGGGGTACATGGGGGCGATGGCGGTGGTTTTCATCGTGTTCCGCCGGTCGTTGATGGATTTCTTCAGCGATGAGGAGCCGGTGATCGCGTTGGGAGCGGGAGTGCTGGTGGTGGCGGCGCTGTACCAGATGTTCGATGCCGTGGCCATCACCTACAGCCTGGCTTTGCGAGGGGCGGGAGATACGCTGTTTCCGGCGGTGGCCTGTGCGACGCTGTCCTGGGGGATCCTGGTCGGCGGGGGGCAGATGATGGTGACCTGGTATCCGCACCTGGGTCTGAAAGGGCCGTGGGCTTTCGCGGCGGTGTATGTGATGGTGATCGGGGTGGTGCTGTGGGCGCGATGGTGGATGGGGCGATGGGAACGGCTGGATGTGATCGGGCGGACGAGGGGCCAGGCAGAGGAGCAGAGCCGAACGATGGATCCGCTGGTGGGGAGAGAGGCGATAGCGGCGGCGGGGGAAGTGGTGAGTGAGCGGGTGGGGAAAGTGGGAAGGTGAGAGAGTGGGAAAGTGAGAAAGGGGTTAGGGTTCAGAGTTCAGGGTTCAGGAAAGACGTGGCAGTGGGAAGGTGAGAGTCCCAATGAATCCTGGTGGCAACTGAGCGGCAGGGGAGGGACGGAGAAAAAGCAGGCGGTCCTGAGTGGCGAGGGCTGGAGGGCGGGAAGTGCGGAGGCACGCGACGCGAGCGGGATATGTGTGAGCTGCCGAAGTGGCGAGCGAGGTCAGACCTGGTACCGGCCTCGAACGGTCTTCAATGGACGGAAATATCCCTTGATGCAATTCGGGTTGCGCACGCATATCTGGATGTGGTTCTTTTGCTTGAAGCCGGCACCAGGGTATAGCGGTTGACCTTCCCAGAACGCGCCGCGCACGGAGTCAAAGGGGCGTACCTTGCCATTTTTCTTATATTGCTCTTCCATTTGGTGGTGGAGGTATTCGATGACCGCACAATCCAGCTCGCGAAGCGGCAGATCCTCGTTGCCTGAGAGTGGTTTGTTTCGTGGAATCTCCGCGTCAAGGCCGGCTTCCCGATACGTGCGCACCACCGCATGGTAGTGTTTGCGAAGGATGCTGAGGGAGCGCGCTTCGAGCAGGTCAAAACATCTCCCCAGTGCGATCACGGCGCCCAGAAGAAACGGGCGTTCGATTCTGCCACGGCGTCTTTGCACCTCGGCCCATTCTGCGGCCCTTTGCGGGCTGTTTTCCCAGAAATAGATGCCATGGCCGAGCCAGTCGTAATCGTTGCGGCTGGGTTTCAGGCGGGCCTTGCCCGACAGGACTTTTTCACCAACCGATTGATCACATGCATGGAAAGCCAGAAGCAGGGATGGATAGAGCTTGTACATGGGCAGGGAGCCGATCGCGAATGCCGAGGTCTGTCGAGGACTCAGGATCTGGGGGATGGCTTCTTCAGATTGCGTGCGTAGGCTCTTGCGGGACGGCCTTTCCTGGTGACCAGACCCGCGCGCTGCAAGGCCGCCAGGGCCGACTGCCGATTAGCGGTGACCTGCTTCTGGTAGGCATCGAGCTGCTTGATAATCTTCTTGGCCTCTTCCTTGCCCATGTTGGTCCTCTGAGTTGCCAATAGATCTCTGACCAGTTGTCGAGCTATAAAAAGTGTACAAACGTCACTGGAAATCGACAAGGAAAAACCAGAAACCAGCAGTGAAATCCGTCCCTGCTCAGCCCCCGTGCGGCGCGAGACGGGGGGCGGACCTTGTACGAGTTTCCATAGCTGAGCATTTTACCAGCAGCACAGGACCCAGAAACAGAGAGACTGGTGAAAGATGGATCAGGCCCCGCGGGTTCGGCGAGACGCCGCGCCTGTTGGCAGTTTGGGGGGTTGACCATAACATACCCCATCTGATTTTGTGCGGCGGGTGTTCCTGCTGAGCAATCGCCGATCGGGGACTCCCGCCCGGGTGGCCCGCATCCCTGAACGTGAGGAACCCATCCCGCACGAAAACTGAATTGGCTGCAAGCCTTTGGATTACCACAAGTTACGCATCGTAGGACACGAAAGAGATGTTTAAGGAAGTACCCGCACAGTTTGATTTTCCGGCCGCCGAGCGCGAGATCCTTCGCTTCTGGGAGGAGAACCGCATTTTTGAGAAGTCGCTCAAGCAGCGCGAGGGGGCGCCCATCTTTGTGTTCTACGAGGGGCCGCCGACGGCCAACGGCCTGCCGCACCCGGGGCATTGCCTGACCCGCACCATCAAGGACGTGTTTCCGCGTTATAAGACCATGACCGGGTTCTACTGCCCGCGCAAGGGCGGGTGGGACACGCATGGGCTGCCCGTGGAGACCGAGGTGTGCAAGGAGCTCGGCATCCACACCAAGCAGGACATCGAGAAGTACGGGGTGGAGAAGTTCATCCACCTCTGCCAGCAGAGCGTGTTCCGGTACATGAAGGAGTGGGAGGATCTCACCCGCCGGCTGGGCTTCTGGATGGATCTCAAGGAGGCGTACGTTACCTACCACCAGTCCTACGTGGAGAGCATCTGGTGGGCGCTCAAGACACTGTTCGACAAAGGCTTGCTGTACCAGGGGCACAAGATCGTGTGGTGGTGGCCGCAGGGCGGGACGGCGCTGTCGGCCGGCGAGGTGGGCCAGGGATATCGCGAGGTGGACGACCCCTCGGTGTATGTCCGGTTCCGCGTGAAAGGCCAACCCAAACTCAGCCTGCTGGCCTGGACGACCACGCCCTGGACGCTGCCGAGCAACGTGGCCCTGGCCGTGCATCCGGAGTTCACGTATGCCCAGATCGCGGTGGGGGATGAGGAATTCATTCTGGCCCAGGATCTGATTCCGGCCGTCTTCAAGGGGCTGCCGGTTAAGCTGGACCAGGACGTTCGCACGGTGCGGACGATGAAAGGCTCGGAACTGGTGGGAATGCAGTACGAGCCTCTGTTCTCGTATGTCCGGCCGGAAGGCGGCAAGGCCTATGAGGTGGTGACGGCCGATTTTGTGACCCTCGACACCGGCACGGGCATTGTGCACATCGCCCCGGCGTTTGGCGAGGATGACCATAAGCTGATGCAGGAGAAGGGGCTGGGCTTCCTGCAACTGGTTGCGCCGGACGGCCGATTCGTGCCGGAGGTGACCGACTTCCCCGGCATGTTCTGCAAGGCCGCCGACCCGGAGATCATCCGCAATCTGAAGGAACGGGGGCTGCTGCTGAAGCGCGAGCAATACCGGCACGAATATCCGTTCTGCTGGCGGGCCGAGCAGGACCCGCTGATTCAGTATGCGCGCAAGAGCTGGTTTATCCGCACCACGGCGTTCCGCGAGGAGTTCCTCAAGAACAACGAGCAGATCAACTGGCTGCCGGAGCACATCAAGGCGGGACGCTTCGGGAACTTTTTGGAAGCCAACGTGGACTGGGCCCTTTCGCGCGAGCGGTTCTGGGGAACGCCGCTGCCGATCTGGGAGTGCGAGAAGACGGGCCGGCAGGAGGCGGTGTGTTCGTATGCCGAGCTGCTGGGCAAGCCGGGCGTGCAGGGGACGGAGGTATGGGAGGAGGCCAAGCGGGCCAACCCGGGGCTGCCGGACGATCTGAAGGTGCACAAGCCGTACATCGACGCGGTGACGTATGACTCCCCCTTCGCGCCGGGGGCGCGGATGCGGCGCGTGCCGGAGGTGATCGACGTCTGGTTTGACTCCGGGTGCATGCCGTTCGCCCAGTGGGGATATCCCAACAAGCCCGGCAGCGAGGAGCTGTTCAAGAGCCGGTTCCCGGCGGATTTCATCAGCGAGGCGATCGACCAGACGCGGGGCTGGTTCTATACCCTGCTGTCGATCAGCACGATGCTGTTTGGTGAGAAAGGGGCGAGGGGCGAGGGGCGAGGGACGAGGGAGCAGTCGTCGCAGAATGGCGATGGCACTTTCACCAAGGAGTATCCCCACCCGTTCCGTAACTGCATCGTGCTGGGGCTGATGTCGGGCGAGGACGGCAAGAAGCTGTCCAAGAGCAAGCGGAACTACAAGGAGCCCTCGTACATCTTCGACCGTGAGGGAGCGGACGCCATGCGCTGGTCGATGCTCAGCGCCCAGGCGCCATGGACGGGCGTGCGCTTCAGCCAGGAGAACATCGCCACCGACCAGCGCGAATTCCTCATCAAACTGTATAACGTCTACAGTTTCTTCACCATCTACGCGAACATCGACGGGTGGACGCCTTCGGAGGCGGATGCTGCCAATTACCAGCCGTCAGAACTGGACCGCTGGCTGATGGCCGAGCTCCAGCAGACCATTGTCGATGTCCGGGCGGCGATGGACCGGTACGAGAACTACCCCGCGTGCCGGCGGCTGGTGGAGTTTGTGGACGCGCTGTCCAATTGGTACGTCCGGCGGTCGCGGGACCGGTTCTGGCGCTCGGGGAAGGACGCGGACAAGACGGCCGCGTATATCACCCTGTGGCGATGCCTGAGCACCACGGCCGAACTCATCGCGCCGTTTACCCCGTTCTTTGCCGAGACGCTGTACCAGAATCTCGTCCGGCCGCACGTGCCGGGCGCCGAGGAGAGCGTGCATCTTCGCAAGTACCCGGAGGCGGACCCGGCAGCCATCGACCGGCGGCTCATCGAGGAGATGGCGATTGTCCGTGAGATCGCCTCGCTGGGGCGGGCCGCCCGGATGGATGCCAAGATGAAGGTCCGCCAGCCGTTGCCGGTGGTGGAACTGGTGCTGGCCAACCCTGAGCACCGCTCGTGGCTGGAGGGGCACCTGCCGCTGATCGCCGAGGAGCTCAACGTGCGCAGCGTGGAGTTCGCGGCCGACGCGGACCGGTACGTGACCTACGAGGTCAAACCCAATTTCAAGACCATCGGGCCGAAGTTCGGCAAGCTGGCGCCGAAATTAAAGGCCGTGTTGCCCACGTTGAACGCGGCGGACCTTCGCCGGCAGCTTGATACGGCCGGCAAGATCGCGCTCACGGTGGACGGCCAAACCCTCGAACTGAGCCCCGAGGACGTGCAGGTCACGCTCAAGGCCAAAGAGGGCTGGGCGGCGGCGCAGGGGCGGATGGTGGTGGTTGTGCTCAGCACCGCGCTCACGCCGGAGCTGAAAGCCGAGGGGCTGGCCCGGGACTTCGTCCACCTGGTGCAGACGGCGCGCAAGGAGCAGCGACTCGACTACCAGGATCGCATTCGACTGCGGGTTTCGACGGCCGAGCCGGTGCAGGGCGCCATCGAGGCGTTTCGCGATTACATCCAGGGCGAGACGCTGGCGGTGGAATTGCTGCTCGAGCCCTCCGTGCCCGAGACCGCGCATGGCGGCGAGATCGAGGGGACGCCGGTGCGCTTCTCGCTGGAGGTGGTCGGGAAGGGAACGTGACCAGGACGGTGGTCCACCGGGCGCCCGGTGAGAAGGCCGGCGGCGAGCCGGGGGCGGATGTGCCGTGCGTGGAGTGACCAACGAACATGCTTCGGCTGGAGATGTGTTTGTCGCTTGGGTAATCGCCGGTGGCCCCGAGAGGGGCCAGGCGAGAGTAGCCACCAGTGGAGCGAAGCGGAACTGGTGGTTGCGAGTGCCCGGCGCACAAGTCCCCGCCCCGGCCGGGGCGGGGTGAGAGGCTGGTGAGGGGTCTCACGCCGCCCCGGCCGGGGCGGCCATCGCAGGGAGAGACGGGCTTTACCAGGGGTTCCGCTTCGCTCCACCCCTGGCTACTTTCTGACCGCCCCTGCGGGGCGCGTGCCCACCTGAAGGTGGCGGTCTGCGGTGCTCTCCACGCCCTTTTCCTATTCTGGGGGCCAAGGTTTCGGCTACGCCTTTGCGTGTAATATTTGCCGGCCATCCTGCGAATACGGATATGAGGCATGGAGAAGGGACCCCTTCGTGTTCGACGAATGCGCCGGTGACGGAAGGACGTCCAGTTCTGTCCGCCGCCGGAGAGTTGAAGCCCAATAGAAGCGCGGATAACCTGCCTGTCGTGAGCGACCATCAAAATCAGCGTGAGGTTCTGGTCCGCGTCAACCGCGTCCGGGTTGAGTTCGGGTCGCTGGTGGCCGTGCGCGATCTGTCCATGGAATTGCACGCGGGGGACCTGGTGGGGTTGATCGGTCCCAACGGGGCGGGCAAGACGACGCTGCTGCGGGCCATGGCCGGGCTTCAGCCGTTGACCAGCGGCGAGGTCCAGGTGATGGGGGTTCCGGTCTTGCCGGGGGCTCTGGCCGCTCTGGGCCAGATCGGGTTCACGGCCGACAACCCGCCCGTCTATGAAGAGCTGACCGTTCGGAATTTCCTGCGTTTTATCGGCAAGGCATACCACATTCACCCGGACGCTCTCGATGAGAAGATCGATTTCTGGCTGGAGCAGGTGTGGCTCCAGGAGAAGGCGGACCAGAAGATCAAAGCCCTCTCGCGGGGCATGCGCCAGCGGATCGGCATTGCCCGCACGTTACTGCCCGATCCCACGGTCATCCTGCTCGATGAGCCGGCGGCGGGGCTCGATCCGGCCGGGCGGGTCCAGTTCCGGCGGCTGCTGTGCAACCTGCGCGACCAGGGCAAGGTGCTGCTCGTGTCCTCGCACATCCTGGCGGACATGGACGAGTACTGCACGCATATCGGGATCATGGCCAGGGGCGAGCTGCTCCAGTACGGGACGGTGGCCCAGATTGCCAGCCAAGGCAACCACGAGACCTGCCGTTACACGGTGCTGCTGGCCCGGCCGACGGCGGGAGTGCCGGATATCCTGGCCAGCTTCGCCGGGGCGATGAATGTGAGCGTCGAGCGCGACCAGGTGTCCTTCGAGTTCAGCCGGGACCGCGAGCAGGCGGCGGAACTGCTGGGCGAACTGGTGCGGCAGGGCGTGCCGGTGGCCGGTTTTTCGGCTAACGCTCCGGACCTGGAAGAGGCGTATCTGCGGACGGGGATCAAGCAGGTGGATTAGGAGTCATCAGTTTTCAGTTGTCAGTGTTCAGTTTGCGATCCGCGTCTCCAAAACTGAGAACTGAAAACTGAGAACTGAAAACCGGACGTCATTCGAATGCAAATCAGCAACTCCATTGCCTGGGCGCACCTGCAGTTGAAGGGTGGATGGCGAAACATCCTGACCACGTCGGTCACCTATTTCGTGATTCTCCTGGTGGTCATTTTTGCCTCCGTGCGACTGGCCGATCCTACGCCGCCCGCCCAGGTGCTGGGGGGATGGGTTTTCATTTTGATGGGGTTGCAGATCGGCACGCTGGTGTTGTTTGGCTGCTGGGCGATCAGCGCGGCCATCCGCAAGGACGTCACCAGCAAGATCATCGAATCTCACCGGCTCATGCCCGTATCGGGGGCGGATGCCGTGGCCGGGTATATCCTCGGCCCGGCCTCGCAGGCTATCGCCTTCTCGTGCGTGAACCTGGTGCTGGGGCTGGTTCTTTCCCGGTTCTCCTCTTTCGGCGGTACGCAGGGCTGGTTGTACGCCAATCTGGTTCTGGGCGTCTTCGCGGCGTGCGCATGGATCGTGATGGTGTTCTTGCCGCTGGTGCTGCCGGTGAGTTCGCGGCTGCTGATAGGGCTGATCTGGGTGATCTTTGTCGGGTATGAAACCATCCCGGCACTGCTGCCGGGGGTGTCATTCCTGTTCGGGCCCGCGCTCAGCGGGTCGGTGTTCGACATTATCACGACCGGCCAGGTTGCCGAGGGGCAGATCCTATCCATGCTGGGGCAGATCCTGGTGGCGGTGTTGTGTTATGTGGGGGCGGTTCGCAAATACCGGCGGGATGACCTGCTGGCGTGGGGGCCGGGGGTGGGGCTGGCCGTCGTAGCGGCGTACGTGGTGATTCAACTGGCCGGACTGGCGTTGTGGGATGTGATCAAGCCTTGGGCGTGGCGCACAAGCCGGATCAGCTTCGAGGTGCAGCTATTGATTGCGGCGACAGGGGCGCTGCTGATCGGGCTTATTCCGGTCCATGGCGCGGCGTGGCTGCACGCGTCGTGGGAGCGCCGGCGGGCGTTGAACGATCCGGCACTGAATCGCCGACCGATCGCGGTGGGCGTGGTGGTGCTGATCGCGGCGGTGATCATAGCGGCGCTTCCTGCCCTGGCGGTGCCGGCGCGGTGGCACGTGGTCTCGAACGCGCCTGTCGTCAGGGGGCAGCCGATATCCATTCATGAGCCTCTTACAGGCCCGGATGTGCCGTTGGAGGCGATCGTGCGGACCGGCCTGGTCGCAGCGGCTTTTCTTCTGTCGGTCAGCTATCTGTTGCGCTGGTTGTACCGGCGGGAAATCCGCACCCGGTGGCTGGTGGTGTTCTTTGTGCTCTTGACCTGGGCCGGGCCGCCGATGCTGGACTTCATGGTCGAGGGGATGAGGACCGGGTTTGAGTCGGATGACGTGTTGACCACCCGGGCGGGGTGCAGCCCGCTGGTGGCGATGGTCTGGCTGTGGACGTCTTCGGGGTTAAGCACGAACCCGGGAATCGCAGTGCAATGGTTGATCGCGGGGGTGATGGGGGCGGTGTACCACTTCGGGGGGAAGAAGACGGCCGTAAGGTGAGAAATCGCTCGTTCGGGCCTCCACGGGGCGCCCTCATTCGCTGATGCGGTGGGTGCCTCTGTGAACGGGGAAATCGTGAATCCACCTCTGATGACGTTTGCGGATCTGTTTGGGCAATGCCGGCACCTCTGCCACGCCGCTTGAGCAGCGTTCCCGCCGAAGGCGGCTGCAGGCCAGTGCTTGTAGCACTGGTTGGCGAACGTACGGCCTCTCCACCTGGTTCTGCCTTCTCCCCATCTCCTTAGGGCGTTTGAACGCCCTTCCCCCAAGCCCGGGCCTTGAGGCCGTTCATTGCCCGGTTAGAAAACCAAACGTCATCAGCCGGGCTTGCGGTTGATGACGTTGGCACCCTCATCGGTTGTCCAAATCGTGAACCCACCTCTGGAAGAGGTGGGCCACCCGCGGCTCGCCATTACCCGGTTAGAGAATCAAACGTCATAGAGGTGGGCCACCCGGCAAGATGCCTGCCCCCCGAGGGGCGAGGGCTCGCGGTTTCGGCTATCCTATGTGGATGATTGCCGACCTTGATCAACTTCTGGATCGTGCCCTGGCCGTGCGTGCCCCTCTGCTCGCCCGGCGAGACCTCGATGCCCTGCGCCTGTTCAATGGCCGGGCCGACGGCGTCGATGGCCTGGTGATTGAGAAGTTCGCCGATGTACTGATTGTGCAGCTTCACGAAGGGCGGCTCCAGGTGGGCATGAGCGAGCTGCGCCGGCTGATCGAAGAACTGCACGCCCGGCTGAAAACCCGCGCGGTCTATCGCAAGTGGTTTGTGCGCGACCGGGCCCGGGTTTCCGAGGAACATGCCGCCGAACACACCCGCCCGGAGCCATGGATTGGGACGCGGGTGGAGCCGCAGTTGTTGATTCAGGAATACGGGCTCAAGTTCATCATCCGGCCGTACGACGGCTTCTCCGTGGGGCTGTTCCTGGAGCATCGCGACAATCGCCGGCGGATCGGCGAATTGTCGGCTGGCCGGCGGGTGCTCAATACGTTCGCGTACACCTGCGGTTTCTCGGTGGCGGCGACGGCCGGCGGGGCGGTGGGTACGGCCAGCGTCGACCTGCACAAGCGCTACCTCGAATGGGGCAAGGAGAACTTCGGGGCCAATGCCCTCGATTTAACCGCCCACATGTTCTTCCTGTCCGACACCTTCGAGTTCTACAAACGGGCCCTGCGGCAGGGGCGCCGGTATGATCTGATCGTGCTGGATCCGCCGACGTTCTCGCGAAGCCGCCGGCCGCCGCGGGTGTTTGTCCTCGATGAGCAACTGGAGGAGCTCGTAACCGGCGCGGTGGAGTTGCTCGACCCGGGCGGATGGTTGCTGCTGGCGACGAATGATCGCGGCATCACCCGGGAGCGGATGGAAGCCGCGCTGGTGAGTGCCATTCCGCATCGACCATGCACGCTGATCGAACGGCCGGAGCTGCCGCCGGATTTTGCCGGCGATCCGGAGTATTCCAAGACGCTCCTGGCCCGGTATGAATAAAGAGGATCCAGTCGGGTCCGGGCAGGCGATGAGGGGAGTATTTAGAAAACGGCCGGTACGGAGCCCGGCCGCTACAGGATCTTGCAGATAGGGGGAGCTCGTGGTTGCCCAGCCGCCGCGGGGAGCCTATCTTGTTTTGATAACCAGGAGAAGGGAGTACACCTGTCCATGACCGACGCCGAACGGCTCGAACAACTCATTCAGGCTCGCCCCACGGCCGTCTCTATTGTGACCAACGAGGAGGACTACGCGCTGAAGCTGGTGCGCGAGGTGTCGCTGAAGCGTGGTTCGGAGCTGTGGCTCTGGTCGATCATCGGCGGCGTGCGCGACGGGATGATGGCGGACAGCCCGCCGATTCCCGACACCGAGCATCCGGCCGCGGGGCTGTGGTATCTGCTGAGCAAGTCGCAGCCGATTGCGGCGGTGACGCTCGACCTGGCCGGACACCTCAAAGACGAGAAGATTCTTCGGCTCTTGCGCGACCTGATTCGCCGGTTTCGCGAGACGGGCGGCCACCTGGTGATGATCGACCATCGCGAGGAGATGCCGGCCGTGGTGCGGGCCGAGGCCACGCGGTTCGAGATTTCACTCCCGGACGAGGCCGAACTGGAATCCATCGTCCGCGATACGGTCCGGCGGATCAGCCGGTCCAGCCGCATCGAGGTGGAGATCACCCGCCGGGGGCTCAAGACGGTCGTCCGCAACCTGCGCGGCCTGACTCGCCGGCAGGCGGAGCAGATCATCATCGACGTGGTTTCCGAGGATCGGCGGTTCGACGAAAACGATATCAACCACGTCCTGGCCCGCAAGCGTCAGGCGTTGCACGAAGGAGGGTTGCTGGAATACATCGAGGCCCCGGTGGACCTGGAGGAGATCGGCGGCCTCCGGCGGCTCAAGAGCTGGCTCCAGATGCGCCAGAACGCCATGAGCGACGAGGCGGGCTCGTTCGGACTGGGCATGCCACGCGGGGTGCTGATGCTGGGCGTACAGGGCGCCGGCAAGAGCCTTTGTGCCAAGGCCATCGCGACCGCCTGGCAGCGGCCGTTGCTGCGCATGGATCCCTGCGCGTTGTATGATCGCTATGTGGGCGAATCCGAGCGACGGCTGCGCGAGGCGCTGCACCAGGCGGAAAGCATGGCCCCGATCATCCTGTGGATCGATGAGATCGAGAAGGCGTTCGCTTCGGCGGCCAGCCGGAGCACCGACGGGGGCCTCTCGCAGCGCATGTTCGGCACGCTGCTGACCTGGATGCAGGAGCACCAGGTGCCCGTCTTCCTGGTGGCGACGGCCAACGATATCGAGGCGCTCCCGCCGGAGCTGCTGCGCAAGGGGCGTTTTGATGAAATCTTCTTCGTGGATCTGCCTGGAAAGGAGACCCGCGAGCACATTTTCGCGATTCATCTCCAGAAGCGGCGGCGGGACCCGGCCAGTTTCGACCTGGACTGCCTGGCGAAGGCCTCGGACGGCTACAGCGGCGCGGAGATTGAACAGGCGGTGATCTCGGCTTTGCACGAAGCCTTTGCGTCCCGGCGCGAACTCAACACCAAGTTAATCCTGGATGCGCTGCGGGCCTCTCCGCCTCTCTCGGTGACCATGGCGGAACGGATTGCCGGCCTGCGCACCTGGGCGGAAGGCCGCTGCGTGCCGGCGGATTGAGGCCGGTTCACACCCACACACCGGTCCCGAATCCAGACCCATGTGAACAACCGCGCGGGCCAAAGCCCGTGGCGCTTACGTCGAGACGACACCGTGCTCGTCCGGCTCGTAGCGCTCGCCTGTAACCAGGGCCTTGGCCAGCCCGGCGAGCTGGACCATGGCGCTGGATGAAGAGTCCCAGTACTCCGCGCCGTCCATGTCCACCTTGATCAGGGTCAGATCGGGGTCGTCCAGGCCGTTAGGGAACCAGGCGCGGTAGGCGGGGTTCCAGAGTTGTTCCTCTTTGGAACGGTCGTCGATCACGCTGGCCCGGCCGGAGATGGAGACGAACTTGTTGTCGGCGAGATCGGCGAAGGCGACGTTGACGTGCTGGTCGTGTTTGATCTCCTGTACCTTGGACGTGCTCTTTCCGGTGATGAACCAGAGGGTGCCGTCAGGTTCCGGCTGCTGGGCGACCATGGGGCGGCTGTGCAACGAGCCGTCCGGCATGACCGTGGTCAGCATGGCGATCTTGACATCTTTGATCAGCTCGATGAGCTTACCAAGAGCGCCGGTTTGGTCGGCCATGGGGAGGTCTCCTGTTCAGGTGGGATCGGCCGTCGCCGTATCGACGGACGGGGCCGCCCGCGGACAGAGAATTGTTTCTGCTCTCTGGTGAGGAATCCACCTTCGGAAACGCGCAGGGATCGGAAGATGCACAGGGGCGCACGGTTGAGAAAAGCGATATCGCGGCTGATACAATTGAGCATTCGAGGCCGGCTGAGGCATCTAAATGGTTCTAATGCCCATTGCGCGTGCGGGGGAGAACCGATGTTCCGTGGGGCTGATGTGCGGCGGTTGATCATGCGTCCGTTTCAGTTTCTGACGCCCCTGGCGGGCATTGTGGCCGGCTGCGTCCGGCCGGATGTGTCGCGGCCGGAGTTCGCCCCCCGGGGCTGCGTGTTCATGATCCCCGGCGTTGAAGGCACGACCTGGCAGTTCGGCGGCACAGTGAGGGGGTTGCGGCAGGCCGGCGTGGATTGCCGCATCGAGCCGATCGCGTGGGGAAAACATCCGTTCCGCCAGCTTCACAATCTCTGTGCGCTTTCGTCCAACCGCAAACGGGCCGAAGACATTGCGAACCGGATCGCGGCATACAAGGCGTCGCATCCGGATGCGCCGGTGACGTTGATCGGCTACAGCGGGGGCGGGGGGATGGCCGTCCTGACGGCCGAGGCCCTGCCGCCGGGGGTGATGCTGGACCGGCTGATCCTGGTGGCCGCGGCCATTTCACCCCGGTACGATCTGAGCAGGGCCCTGGAGCATACACGCAACGGACTGATCAACTACTACAGCCCGCGCGACTGGGCGTTCCTGGGGCTGGGCACCGGCGTATTCGGCACCATCGATCGCCGTTGGGGTTCGTCCGCGGGGCGGGTAGGGTTCCAGGACGAGGCGGGCCGTCTGATCCAGTCGCCCCGGATTGTCCAGATCCGCTGGCAGCGGGAGTGGATTGACCTGGGGCACAACGGCGGGCACATCGGGTGGTTGTCCCCCCGGTGGGCGCGGACCGTACTGGCGAGTCATCTTCGCGAGCCGTTAAAGGCTCCGGCGGGGCTGGCAGGCCAGCAGACGCCGGAGGCGGGGATCGAGAAAGATCGATCGTAGCTCGACCGTGAGGTTCAGCGATGGCAAGTGTCCGCGGGCCGATCCGAGGGCGGGCTCTGGCGGGGGTGGTCCTCCTGATAATGACGTCGGGCTGTTACCAGGCGGATCCGCTGCGCCGGCAGCGGCTGGAGAGGGGATGCGTACTGATTCTGACGGGGGTGGAATGTTACGCCGCTCAACATGCCGGGCTGGCCCGGGGGTTGCGCGAAGGGGGGGAGGACCGGGCGATCCAGATTGAGGAGTGGGGCTACAAGCCCTTTGGAACCTTGCCCAACCTGTTGAGCTACCAGCTCAATCGTCAACGGGCGGCCGGGCTGGCGGCACGGCTGGTGAAGTATCGCGCGTCGTACCCGGAGGGAGAGGTAACCATCATCGGCTTCAGCGGCGGGGGGGCGATGGCCCTGTTCACGGCGGAAGCCCTGCCAGCGGACTTTCAATTGGATCGCATCATACTGCTGGGGGCCGCGGTCTCGCCGACGTATCCGCTGGAGGGGGCCCTGGCACGCTGCAAGCGGGGGATCGTGAACTTCTACAGCCCGTATGACTGGTTCATGGACGGGTGGGCAACGAAGACGTTCGGCACCATGGACCGGGTGAAGACGGATGCGGCCGGCCGGATCGGTTTTCGCGGTGCTGACGGGGAGATGCTGAAGCGAGACGGTTTAACGCAGATCAAGTGGAGGCCGGCGTGGCGCAGGCTGGGGCATCTGGGTTTTCACGCGGGGTGGCGATCACGGGCGTGGGCGCGGGAGGTATTGGCCGCCTACGTGAATGCGCCCGTTGAGCGTATCGCGCAGGAATAAGGCTTGACTGTTCCGGCCGGGTCCGTATAGATTAGGGCCGGGAAAAGCGGCCGAACGGGTTTACCTCCCGAACCCCTCGGCCCATCACTTCACGGGAGCGTCTGAAAACGGAGGAGGGGACTATGTCAGCTCGACAGGTCTGCGCCTTCTTGGCCTGCGCCTCCGTGGCGTGGGCAACACCCTTGTACATGGTTACGGATTTGGGAGACCTGCCTGGAGGCACGAATTGGAGCCAGGCCACCAGCCTCAATGAGTATGGGCAAGTGGTTGGGTACTCGAAAGTGGACGGAGGCAACGATCATGCGTTCCTCTGGACGCCGAACGTGCCCAACGGCACCACCGGAACCATGATCGACCTCGGGGACCTGCCCGGCGGCCAGAATTCCAGCCAGGCCATGGGGATCAACAACCTTGGCCAGATCACGGGTGTCAGTTCGAGTCAGGACGGAAGGCGGGCGTTTGTATGGACACCCCAGGTGCCCAACGGGACGGTGGGCACGATGACGGCGCTGGGCACACTGCCCGGCACGAGCCCCACCAGCAGCGGGGCCGCGATCAACGACGCGGGGCAGGTGGTGGGCTCGTCCTACTGCGGCGCGTATCCAGACCAGCATTACCGTCCATTTCTGGCGCACGCGTCGGGCGGAGAGTTGACCAACCTGGGCACGCTGTCGGACATCCATGACTCGCACGCTTACGCCATCAACTCTTCGGGGCAGATAGTCGGTCTGTGTGGGTCTATGGCGACCTTGTGGATGCCGAATACTCCCAATGGTTTCGAGGGCCAGCTCATCCCGTTGGGCGATCTGCCGGGGGGAAGCGAGTCCAGTACAGCGGTGGCGATCAATGACCGGGGACAGGTGGCCGGCTCAGGCCATACCTCCGGTGGTTGGCGAGGCGCGGTGTGGACGCCGCATGAGCCGAACGGTACGACCGGTTCTTGGGTCAGCATTGGAGACCTGCCGGGCGGCGAAGCCCACAGCAACGCGCTGGATATTAACAACCTCGGGCAAGTCGTGGGCGTGAGCAAGGCCGCGGACGGCGATCGTGCGGTGTTCTGGTCGATCACCGAGGGATTGTTGGACTTGAATACGCTTCTGGATGCCAGCGGCGAGGGCTGGATACTGACGAAGGCTTTTGCCATCAATGATCGTGGCCAGATCGTGGGGTATGGAATGTTCGATCCCGATGGCGCGGGGCCTCTGCCGGCAGTTGGACGCGGCTTTCTGCTGACCCCGGTGCCGGAGCCATCCACGATCGGCTTTCTGGCGGTGGGGCTGATCCTGCTGGGCATCAGGCGGCGGAGGTAAGCTTGGCGCGTGGGCGTTGCACACGCGGCGACGGCGACTCGGCTGCAATCTCCGTTCTCTGCGGGTTGGGTCTCAGGCCCGGGCTGAAAAGCCTTTGCGGGTGAGCATTTCAGCCGCGATCCGGGCGGCGCCTTGTGCTGCCCGGCCGGTGCCAAGCGAGGCGATAATCGCGGACAAGTCGGCTTTCATCTGTTCGCGGCGCGGCTGGTTGGCCAGCAGGTCGAGGGCCTCGGCGGCAATGGGAGCGGTGGACGTGTAATAGGGCATGAACTCGGGGACAATCCGCCGGCCGGCGAGAATGTTGACCAGCGAGAGGTGCGGCGTGCGGATGAGCCAGCGGGCGATCAATTGGTAGCCCCACCTGGATCCGTTGTACATGATGACCATGGGGACGCGGTGATAAGCCACTTCGAGAGTGGCGGTCCCGGAAGCGCACAGGGCCAGATCGGCGGCGCTGAGGACTTCGGCGTTGCGGGCGACTTCGATGCTGTAGCGGAATGTCTCGCGTTCAAGAGCGGTCTTGAGCCGGTCCTGCGCGGACGGGCCGGCGGCGGAGAAGAGGAACCAGACATCGGGATGTTGGGCGGCAATGGCCCGCGCCACCTCGATCTGTCCCGGCAAAACCTCGTCGATGACGTGTCCCCTGGAACCTGGCAGACAGGCGACCACCGGCCGGCCGCGGGCGCGGAACGCCTCAACAGTGGCCGGATCAGCCTTGACCGCTTGCAGTTGCTCTATGAGCGGATGGCCCACGTAGCGGGCCGGCACGCCGCGAGAGCTGAAATACTCCTCTTCAAAGGGCAGCAGGCAGGCGATGCGGTCAACCCGCCGACGGACTCGCCGGATTCGCCCCGGGGCCCACGCCCAAAGCTGTGGAGCAATGTAATAGAGCACCTGACAGCCGGCGGCCTTGGCCTTCTTGGCCATGGGCAGGTGGAGGGTGGGGGAATCGACCAGGATGACCAGGTCGGCCGGCTCTGATTTCAGCAGTTTGCCGACCCGGCTGAACAGGCGGAAGGCCCGGCCGACCAGCCGGATAGCACCGGCCAGCATAGCCGACCGGCTGGTCCAGTCTTCGATTGCATGGCAGCCGACAGCCTGCATCTTCGGGCCGGCGATGCCGAAGAATGTTGCGTCAGGGTAGAGCTCCCGGATGGCTTGGATGAGGCCGGCGGCATGCTGGTCGCCACTGGGCTCGGCTGCGGAGATGAATATTCTTGGGGTGCTCCGCAGCGGCGAATTTTCGTCAGGAGGGAGTGACGCCATATCTAATGCTCTGATGCCCTTTCCAGCGAGTGAATTTCGCGTCGCTGGCGTCGGCAGGGCCCTTACCAAAGCGCTTCCGTGCACGGCAGCCGGGCTCCGCACCGGCCGTCTTCGCTATGTCGTTCGTGTGTAGCGGCCGGGCTCCGTACCGGCCGTTCCTGCCTGTGGCGACCGGTTCCCCAGCCTTTGGCCGGGGGGACCCGCCCGCCGGCTATACAGGTACGGACCTCTCCAATTGGAAACAACACTAACACATCGGCAGTTTGATAGGGGAATTCCCCTGGTCGCGTTTGGGCCCGGGGCCCTCGCTTGCGCTTCGGGCTCAGGTTCATTGCCTGGGTTTGGGGCCCACGGCGGGGACTGTATGCGGGGTCGGCGAGGAGGTCAACAGTGGCGATAAGATTTTATTCGGGCAGGGGCTTGGCTTTCGGTCAGGTCTTTGGTTATCATACGGGGTTCCTGTATCGCCCGATTGGGTTACATGACCGTGCCCAGATGGGTGAGCCTGTGCCGTTGTGCGGGCGCAGGTGGGGGTTCTTTCGCGCGAATGGCTCGCGCGCCCGGGGCAAGTTCTGCGACGCTTGCCTGTGGGGTTTTAAGATCGCTTCGGGAGGTATCGCTTTGGCGTCTGAGTTGGTGCGGAACTTGATTGAATCGGGAGTCCACTTTGGGCATCGAACCAGCCGGTGGAATCCCAAGATGCGGCCTTACATCTTCGGCAAGAGAAACCTGATCCACATCATTGATATTCGTGAGACCGTCAAGGGTATTCTCAGAGCCAAGAAGTTTCTTGCGGGTACGGTGGCTAAGGGGGATGACGTGCTGTTCGTCGGCACAAAGCGACAGGCGCGCAATTCCGTGGCCAACGTGGCGACGCGCACGGGCATGCACTATGTGATCGAGCGGTGGCTCGGCGGTACGTTGACCAACTTCCGGACGGTCCGGTCGCGGCTGGCCCGCCTGGAAGAGCTGGAAGCCATCGAAGCGGCCGGCATGGAAGAGAAGTACAGCAAGAAGATGATCTCCTCCATGACCCGCGAGCGGCGCAAGATTAAGCGTAACCTTGAGGGCATTCGGCGGATGGACAAGCTGCCGGGCGTGCTGGTGCTGGTGGACGTTCGCCGTGAGCACATCGCCGCCAGGGAAGCGCGCAAGCTCAACATTCCGGTCATTGGCCTTGTGGATACGGATTCCGATCCGGACTTCGTGGACATTGCGATTCCCGCCAATGACGATGCGATGCGGGCGATCGAGTTGATCCTCAACGAGCTGGGTGACGCCATTGAAGAAGGCAAGCGGGCCCGGCCCGAGCCGAGTGAGCATCCGACCGAAGGCGGCCCGGCCCAGGCGCATGGTCCACGTCCGGAGCGGCGGTCCCGCCGCGTGACCGCGCGAGCGGATGAGCCGCCCCCGCCTGCTGCGGAAGCAGGGCCCCAGGAGCCGACCGTGCCGCCGTCCGAGGTGGTGTCCTCGACGTGACAGCGCTGACGGCCCGGGTGGCCGGTCAGACCTGGCAGCTCGACCTTTGGCCCGGAGGTCGGGTCTTGAGCGGATAAGCCTTACGACTTGGCTCAGCGGCCTGGCGGCCTGTGGGACCGTACAGGCCGCTGAGCTTCTTCTCTACGACAGATTCAGTTGCCCTCGTCACCCGGCGATCACGGCTAAAATAGGCGGCTGAACGCCGTGTGGGCACGGGTTGAGTTTCCGTGTTGCGGAAGGCCGCGACGCGCAAGGGGCTCGAATAGGCGATTACAAGATTCAGGAGCAAGAGAACAGATGGCTGAGATTACGGCGCAAATGGTGAAGGACCTCCGAGAGCGCAGCGGCCTGCCGATGATGGACTGCAAACAGGCCCTGGCCGAGGTGGGCGGTGACATGGAGAAGGCCATGGAGCTGCTTCGCAAGCGCGGAGCGGCGGCGGCCGAGAAGAAGGCCGGACGGGCCACCTCTGAGGGCCGCATCGGCAGCTACCTGGATACGCAGAAGGGCGTGGCGGCGATCGTCGAGATGCTCTGTGAGTCGGCCCCGGTCAGCAACAACCCGATGTTCAAAGAGTTAAGCGACAAGATTGCCCGGCAGGCGGCCCTGAGCGGCGTGGTGGACGCTGAAGCGCTCCGCACCTCGAAGCTGGTGGATGAGCCGGACAAGACGGTCAATGACCTGATCCATGACACGGTGAACGTCATCCGCGAGAACATGGTGCTTGGCCGGATCACGCGGGTCGAGGCAAGCAAGCCGGCCGTGTACGTGCACTTTAACGGCAAGGTGGGTGTGGTGCTGGCCGCCGAGGGCGCCGGCGCTGATGAGGCAACCCTGCGCGACATCTGCATGCACATCGCGTTTACGAACCCGATGGCGGTCACCCGCGAACAGGTGCCCGCGGACGTGGTGGCCAAGGAGAAGGAGATCACCGAGGAGCAGGTGAAGGCCTCGGGCAAGCCGGCGGCCATTTTGGAGAAGATCGTCGCCGGGAAGATGGATCGCTGGTTCGCCGAGCGGGTGCTGGTCGAGCAGCCGTTCGTGAAGGATGACAAGAAGACCGTGGGCGAAGTGCTCAAGGGAATCGGCGCCAATGTCATCAGCTTTGCGCGATTGCAGGTAGGCGTCGCCTGACGCAGCGAACAAGGCCGCGAAAGCGGCCTTTTTCATAGGTGACGCCGACCCCGAAGGGGCCGGTGAGAGCAGCCACCAGGGCAGCGAAGCGGAACCGGTGGTTTGGAGGTCGCTGCCCACAGGTTCCGCTTTGCTTCACCCGTGGCTACTTTCTTTCCGCCCCGTTGAGGCGGCGAGGAGGAACTAATGGCCGAGGATTCAAAAGACAGCTTGCCTCATTCCAGTAACTCAACAGAACGACCCAGGCCAGAGTTTCACCGGGTTCTGCTCAAGATCAGCGGGGAAGGGTTGGCGGGTCCGGAGGGCTTCGGGATCGGCGGCGCGGCCCTGGCCCATGTCGCCGACGAGCTGCGCCCGGTTCATGCCATGGGCGTGCAGATCGGGATCGTGGTCGGCGGCGGCAATATTCTGCGCGGCGAGAAATTCGCCCGTGAGACGCACATCACGGAGGCCACCGCCCATTACATGGGCATGCTGGCCACGGTGATGAACGCCCTGGCCCTCCAGGAGACGCTGGAGGCCGAGGGCATGCCCACGCGGGTGTTGTCCTCCATCCACATCGCCTCGGTCTGCGAGCCGTACATTCGCCGCCGGGCCATCCGCCACCTGGAGAAGGGACGGATCGTGGTGCTGGCTGCCGGCACGGGCCGGCCGTATGTGACGACGGATACGGCCGCGGCCTTATCCGCGGTGGAGATCCAGGCCGACGCCTTGATCAAGGCCACCCAGGTGGACGGCGTCTACAGCGCCGACCCCAAGCTGGATCCCAACGCGCGATTTTACGAGCGCCTCAGTTACGACCGCGTGATCAACGAGCGGTTGAAGGTCATGGATTTAAGCGCGGTGGATCTCTGCCAGCGCAACGGCGTACGCATCCACGTGCTCGACCTGCACAAGCGGGGCAACCTCGCGAAGCTGGTGAGTGGTGAGGTGGTGGGGACCACGATTTCCCGGCAGGGAGATCCCGGGGCCGGCATTTGAGTTTCATCCGATGGAGTGCATCATGAAAGGCGTTGTTTTCATTCGGGATCTTCATCAACACGTTGGGCAGACGGTTACACTGGCCGGCTGGTTGTACAACTCGCGCGTGAGTAGCAAGGTTGCCTTCCTGGTGGTGCGCGACGGCACGGGCTTATGCCAGTGCGTGGTGGACAAGGCCGGCGTTTCGCCGGAACTGTTCGAGACGGCCGCGCGCCTGACGCAGGAATCATCTCTCCTCGTTACCGGCAGCATTCGCGCGGACGAGCGCGCCCCCGGCGGGTACGAGCTCCAGGTTTCGGGCCTGGAAGTGGTTCATCGCACCAGCGATTATCCGATCACGCCGAAGCCCCACGGGATCGACTTTCTGTTCAAGCACCGCCACCTGTGGCTGCGTTCGCGGCGGCCGACAGCCATCATGCGGGTTCGTCATACGGTCATTGACGCGATCCGGCGGTTTTTCAACGACCGCGGTTTCATGCTGGTGGATACGCCGATTTTCGCCCCCTCGGCCGGCGAGGGAGCCCAGACGCTTTTCGAGGTGGATTACTTTGGCGAGCCCATGTATCTCGCCCAGACAGGCCAGCTCTACCTGGAATCAGCCGCGCTGGCCTATGGCAAGGTTTACTGCTTCGGACCGACGTTCCGGGCGGAGAAGTCCAAGACCCGCCGGCACCTCACCGAGTTCTGGATGGTGGAGCCGGAGATCGCCTGGGCGCGTCTCGAAGACCTGCTGGAGGTGGCTGAAGACTTCATCGTTTCCATCGTGCAGCGTGTGCTCCGGGACAACCGGGCTGATCTGGAATTCCTGGGCCGGGACATCGCCGCCCTGGAGCGCATCCAGAAGCCGTTCTATCGATTGACCTACAGCCAGGCGGCGGAGATCCTCCGCGGCCCGCAGGCCCGCGAACTGCTGGAAAAGGATCTGGCGGAGAAGACCGCCCGGGCGGCCGAGCTGAAGGCCTCCATTGAGCGCAAGGAAAAGGAACGCGTGGCCCCGGGGGTCAAGAAGCACGTGCAGGAAAGGCTCGCGGCCGAGATTCTGGATGAGCGCGAGGAACTGGCCGACGTCGAGGAGCAACTGACCAACATCCCGAAGCATATGGAACTGGCGGCCAACTTTGAGTGGGGGAAGGATCTGGGCGGCAGCGACGAGACAATCATCTCGCGCCTGCACGATCGCCCCGTGTTCGTGACCCATTACCCGCGCGGGTGCAAGGCCTTCTACATGAAGCGCGACCACGAGGATCCCCGGACGGTGCGCAATTTCGACTGTCTGGCCCCGGACGGCTACGGCGAGATCATCGGCGGGTCGCAGCGCGAGGACGACCTTGACGCCTTGCTGGAGCGCATGGCCGAGGAGAACATGGTCACCAAGCCGTATGAGTGGTATCTCGATCTGCGCCGCTACGGCAGCGTGCCGCACGGTGGTTTCGGGCTGGGCATCGAGCGGACGGTGGCCTGGATCTGCGGCCTGAAACACATTCGAGAAACCATCGCGTTCCCACGGCTGATGGGGCGGGTTTACCCCTGATCGCCAGCGACCGGTTACCAGACGCCAGTTGCGGGTTACGCCGCGCCGAAGTTCTTGTCTTCCAATGACCAAGCGCGCCTTAATGGCCATGCGCGATGGCGAGGCCGGCAAGCGTGCGCTCTGTGTGCTACGGCTGTTGAGCCGTGGTGGGACAGCTCAGGCGTTCCGCACTGCTCAAGAGCAGTGGCACACACCGCAGCAGTGGCACACACTGCGTGGCATCGCGCCCGACGACGCGTCGCAGGATCGCGCACGGCCATGGGGTTTGAAGATACGCTTACAGAGGTTATCAGGAGGCGCAATGGGGATGGGGTAACTCCTCTAAAAGATGTCTCCTGCGGCGTTTTAGGCTTGAGCGACCTCTGAGGAAAATTATATTCCAACCCAAGCCGCCCGGATGGATCCAGGGCGCCAACCTGCTTGGGGTGATTCATGCTTTGTATTCTCCTCGCCGCCCTGATGGCGGCGGTTCCGCCGACCCGGTCCTGGGAATGCGTACCTTCAGTGGTTAAGAGTGACGGGAGCGAGTCGTTCCGGTTGCTGGTTTCGGCTGATGCGGGTGCGCAGAGCGTCACGCTGCAGCCATCCATCTTTCTCCAGCCGGCCGGCGAGTGCGTCCTTCGCGACGATGGTCAGGAGGGCGACCAGGTAGCGGGGGATGGCGTATACACGTCGCCGGTGTTTGCTCCCTCATTGCCGGCCGCTTACCTGCCGTTGCTGGACCGTTTCCGACGCGACCCGGACAGTCCGGCAGGGATCGGCTATCTCGATGTGGGCACGGTGACGATCACGCGGGCGGACGGAACCCTCTCGAAATTCCAGCCCGACCTGGGATTGATCCTGCCGGACCGGGCGTCGGTTCCGTGGGCGCATCACTCGCCTGAATTACAGGCCACTTCGCATCTGCTGAACATCAGACACGCGACGGCGGCCCAGCACCGCTTGCGCGGGGTGGATTCGGATCTCCAGAACCTCACCCGGAAAACATATGCTTACATTGATGATGCGTCGGATTTTCTGGTCTTCTTCTGTCCCAAGAAGGTGGAGGTCGTGCCTGAGACCCGGCCGGAGAACGCGCGGGCCGGATTGTTTGAGCCGGTCCGGGTGGATTTTGACGGCACCGGGCGCCCGCGCATGGACGAATCTGCCGCGTATGGCAGCGCGGGGCGTTTACGTGGACTGATTTTCCTGGATGTCGGCCAGCGGGGTATCTATTCCGCGAACCTGGTCCACGAGTTGATGCATCTGTGGAGCCCGTTGCGGTATGCGCCGATCCTGGAGAGCGATCAGGCTCATTACTCCGGGCATAGCAACGTGGGCAGCATCGTGGGCGGCAGCCTGTGGGGGCGCGGTGGCGAAGAGTCTCTTTTCGTGGCCAGCCGGGGGAGCGGCCAGGTGCTCAAGTTTGACGCCCTGACGGGTGATTACTCCAGTACGGTGGCGGACTTATCTGCGGTGGTGCCGAGTCCCGGCGCGATGTTCGCGCCGCCGGGCGAGTATCTGTATGTGGCGGCGTCGAGCGGTTCGTCGATTGCGCAGGTGGATGCGGCATCGGGGCAGGTGGTGCGGACGTTTGGATCCGGCACCGAACTGATCAACCCGCGGGGCATGGCTCTCGGGCCGAATGGCACGCTGCTGGTCGCCAGCTACGGCACCCACCAGATTCTCAAATACAACCTTGCCACCGGCGCGTATGAGGGCGTGTTCGCCGCGGGTTCCGCCCTGGCGGGCCCGATGGGCCTCGTGCGGTCGACCAGCGGCAGCCTGGTGGTCACCAGCGAGAGCAACAACCGGATCCTGGAGTATGACGGAGTCAGCGGCGCGTTCATTCGGGTAGTTGCGGAAGGATCGCCGCTGGACGGCCCCTTCGGACTGGCTTTCGGCCCCAACGGCAATCTCTTTGTGGCTAACTTCAACACCCACCAGATCTTGGAATATGCCTGGCCGGCGGGCACGTTTGTGCGGGTGTTCGCCGAGGGTTGCAGCTTGGTGAAGCCCACCTGGATCGCGTTCCGGTCCGACGGCCATTTGCTGGTCAGCAACAGCGGCGCCGACTACGTGGTTGAGTTTGATCAGAACGGGGCTTGCGCGAACGCCACCTTCGCCGGCAGTCCGCTGAGCCAGCCTCGGGGACTTGTCATCCGAGGTCAGGCCGTCGATAACGTGGTGAACTGTGAAGAAGGTCGCAACGGCGGACACCGTGCTGCGCCTATCGACTTGTATGCCATGGGTTTGATACCGGCATCGGCCGTGCCGGATGTTCTGCTTTCCGATCCCAACGGACCGTGGCCATTGCAGAGCTGTGGACAGGCCGTGACGGTCGCGTCGACCATTCCGTTCTCGCAGGTGATCGAGGCTCTGGGCCCCAGATTGGCAACAGAAGCCCGGGACTTCCGGTTGACATTTATCGTGGAGACCGATGATCGGCTGCTCAATGAGACGGAAATGGCTTTTTACCATCACCTGGCCGAACATGTTGAACGGCTTGTAGATATCAATCAACCGGATCCCTATGTTGGTTTCAATTGGGTTCCGCTGACTCGCTATTTTCAGGCGGGCACAACCTGGACTTCTCGCCTCCAGATACAATGCGATTTCGATGGGGATGGCGATGTAGACCAAGGGGACTACGCTCTTTTTGAGCCATGTCTATCCGGCCCGATGGTCCCACTGGCAAATGGTTGTGAGAAATTTGATCTGGACAGGGATGGCGACGTAGATCAATCCGACTACGGACAGATGCAAGTCAGATTCAGCGGGCCGCAGCAGTAAGCAATTTTTGCGCGGTGAATACTCAAAGTCATGCTCCGAACTTGTGCGGAGAGACCGCGCGCGGAGGCATTCGTCAAAAAAATCGGCGCTATGCTGGAAAAACTCTCTTGACAATCAGCGTGATTGATGTTAGATCATCCAGCATTCATATGTAGCGGCGCGGGAGTGCGCCTGTCTTCTGTAGCTTGACAGATCAGGGCCTTTCTTTCCGGTGGGATCCGGGAACATGGAGAGGCGTCAATTTCATCCTTAGCAGTCGCATGACAGCCGCAGGTAATGTGCCTGCGGTCTATTCAGGTTCTCATTTCAGTGAGTGGTTCTACGGAGGACACTTCATGGCAGGGAAGTTGTGCGCGCTAGGTGTAGCTGCCGGACTCTGGTTTGTAGTCTGTGCAGGTTGTGGAGGACAAGTCCCTATTCCCCCCCTGATGCGGTAAGTGACATCGAGGATCCCTCGCCCCCCGAGATCAGCCAGGCGGCGGATCCTTCGCTATTGAAGAACTCGCCGGAATGGCAGCAGCCGCTGATGCCGGTTTTCGAGGAGGCCGCGGCCGGCTACAACGTGCCGCTGGACCTGCTGCTGACGCTGGCCAAGATGGGCAGCGCCTTTGAGAATCGCGGTGACGCCCGGACCATCGAGGGCGGCTACGGCCTGATGGCCCTGCGGGACAACGACCTGGGCGGCGATTCGCTCAAGTTAGCCAGTGAACTGACCGGCCTGCCCAGAGAGCAACTGATCGCCGATCCGGCCGCGTCTATCGCCGGAGCGGCCGCGGTGTTGAACGCCTACGCCAACGAGGCCGAGGTGGATCGCAGCGCGGGCATCGAAGCGTGGCTGCCGGTGGTGGTCAAATACGCCGGCCTGGACGCGGAGGACAGCAATTTCTTCGCCTATGGGTTCTACGAACTGCTCAGCGTGGGCTTCGAGGTGACCAACAGCTTCGGCGAGACCTTCACCGTCGAGCGCTATGAGCTGAGCCTGGATTTCAAGAGCCTGGTGCCCCCGGGCATCAAGCAGATTCCGCTGGATGTCCTGGAGAAGGGCCTGGATCCGGCCGCGCTGGACAAGACCGACAAGCAGGAACTGGATTATCCGGGCGCGATCTGGGATCCGGCCGCGTCGTGCAACTACACGGCCACGGTGACCAGCAAGGACACCATCATCGTGCACACCATCGAGGGTACGGCGGCCGGGGCCCGCTCGTGGTTTAAGAACTGCAATTCCCAGGTCTCGGCGCACTACGTGATCAGTGAGGCCGGCACCATCTGGCAGATGGTGGACGAGCGCTACCGGGCCTGGCACGTGGGCTGCCTGAACTCCCGCTCGATCGGTTTCGAGCATGAGGGCTACGCGGCCTCCAGCAGTCACCCCACTTCCCTGTACAACGCCTCGGCGGCCCTGGCGAAGAACATCTGCGACCGGCGGGGCATCATCAAGGCCCATCGCACCTGTGCGCCGGGCATTCTGGGGCACAATGACGCCAACAACTGCCACTGCGGCGGTACCCATTGGGATCCCGGCTCGGGTTGGAACTGGACCTACTACATCAACCAGATCAACGGCACCCCGCCGCCGCCGACCTGGAATGCCACGTACAAGGCCCAATCCTATCCTTCGAGCATGGTAGCCGGCAGCACGGCGACCGTGTGGGCGGAGTTCACCAACACCGGCACAGGCGAGTGGAAGCACAGCCAGACCTATCTGGGCACGAGCAGTCCACAGGACCGCTCCAGCCCCTTCTGCAACATGCCCAACTGGACCGGCTGCAACCGGCCCACGGACGTGGATCAGTCCTCGGTGACCCAGAACCAGGTGGGGCGGTTCACCTTCATCCTCAAGGCCCCATCCACGCCGGGTACGTATACGGAGAAGTTCCGGCTGGTCCGCGAAGGGGTGACCTGGTTCGGACCGGAGATTACCTGGACGATCACGGTGACGCCGGCGACACCGCCGCCGACCATCACGGCCCATCCGGTGGCGGCGAGCGTGTGCGCGGGTGGCACGGCCACCTTCAGCGTGACGGCCAGCGGTTCAGGGCTGAGCTATCAGTGGCAGAAGAACGGGTCCAACCTGTCCAACGGCGGCCACTATTCGGGCGTGACCACGGCGACGCTGACGGTATCCAGCGCCAGCAGCGCGGATGCGGCCAGCTACCGCTGCGTGGTGACCAACGCGGGCGGCAGCGCGACCTCCAACGCGGCGGCCCTGACCGTGCGGGCGGCCACGACCATCACGGCCCAGCCGACCGCCCAGGCGGTCTGCCCGGGTGGCACGGCCAGCTTCAGCGTGACCGCCACCGGTGACGGGACGCTCAGCTATCAGTGGCAGAAGGACGGGACCAACCTCGCCGGGGCGACCAGCGCCACGCTGCAGATTACGAACGTGAGCGCCTCGGACGCGGGCAACTACCGCTGCGTGGTGACCGGGGGCTGCGGCAGCGCGACCTCCAACGCGGCGGCCCTGACGCTGCAGACGGCGCCGGCCATCACCGCCCAGCCGCAGCCGCAGACGGTGGGAGCCCTGGGCACGGCCAGCTTCAGCGTGACGGCCACCGGTTCAGGGTTGAGCTATCGGTGGCAGAAGAACGGGACCAACCTGAACAACGGCGGCAAGATCTCGGGAGCGACCAGCGCCACCCTGCAGATCGCCTCGGTGACCTCCAGCGACGAAGGCGAGTACCGCTGCGTGGTCACGGGGTCCTGCGGGACGGTGACCTCCGCGGGGGCCACGCTGACGGTGGTGGCCATCCTGGCCGATGACTTCCAGGCCTACGCCAACCAGGCGGCCTTCGAGGCGGTCTGGGCGGACACGGGCAACTCGCCCTACTACCTGAGCACGAGCCTGGGCAATCCGGGGGCCTCGGTGGTGATGCCCAGTCCGTCGGCCAACTACCTGGGCCGGTACTACCGGAGCCTGGGGGCCAAGTACACGGGCACGGCGGCCAGTCCGCTGGTGGTCAGCTGCGACTTCTGGCTGGATCCGGCGGGAGCGCCGAACTGGACAGGGGCCCGGCACACCATTGATCTGCGCGGCTACTCGGGCACGGTCTTCGGGCAGGGCACCATCGAGAACCTGGTGGCCATCGGGGTGCATAACAACTCCGCGGACACCTTCAGCACCACCCGCTATCAGGGTCGGGTGGTCAACGGGGCGGAGTGGCAGACGCTGGACGAGGGGTCGGCTCCGGCCCGTTCCGGCGGCTGGCACCAGCTCAAGATCGTGATCACGGACAGCCAGATCCAGTTCTACGTGGACGGCGTGCTCAGCGAGACGGAGACACGTCCGAACAACTACGGGTTCGACTGGGTGGTGCTGGGTTCGGACCTGACCGCGGCGGGCTTCCAGGCGGCGGTGGATAACGTGGTGGTCTCCGGCGGAGTGATTCTGCCGGAGTTTACGGCCCACCCGCAGTCCCAGAGCCTGTGCGCCGGGGGCACGGCCAGCTTCAGCGTAGCGGTCAGCGGGAGCGGTCCGTTCAGCTACCGGTGGCAGAAGGACGGGGTGGACTTGACCGACGGCGGGCACTACGCCGGGACGGGCACGGCCACACTGGTGATCAGCGGGGCGAACGCCAACGACGCGGCGGCCTATCGCTGCCGGGTGAGCAACGCGGACGGGCAGGTGACCTCCAACGCGGCCAACCTGACCATCATCGCGCCGCCGACCATCACGGCTCAGCCGGTCGCGCAGGCTCCCTGCCTGGGCGGCACGGCCAGCTTCAGCGTGAGCGCCAGCGGTGAGTCCTTGAGCTATCAGTGGCAGAAGGACGGGACGAACATCGCCGGGGCCACGAGTGCGACGCTGCAGATCAGCGGCGTAAGCGCCCAGGACGTGGGCGGCTATGCCTGCGTGGTGACCGACGGGTGCAACAACAGCACCACCTCCAGCGTGGCGTCGCTGACGCTCAACGCGGCCCCGAGCATCACGGGCCCTGAGACGGTGGAGCTGACCGTGGAGAAGAACAGCCCGTGCTCGGCGGCGTCCAACCAGGTGACGCTGACGGCCACGGACACGGACACGCCGGCCGGGTCGCTGGTCTGGAGCATCGTCAGCGGTCCGAGCTACGGCACGGCCAGCTTCGTGAACGGGGTCAACACCGGGGCCACGGTCACGGTGTGCTACGCCCCGGGTCTGGACCAGCTCAGTGACGACAGCCTGGTGGTGCAGGTCACGGACGGCTGCGGGGGCCCGGACACGGTGACCATCAACGTGACCGTGGAGGCCTGCCCGAACCTGCTGGTGGAGGACTTTAACGGCTACGCCAGCCAGGCGGCCTTCGAGGCGGTGTGGCTGGATACGCTGAACTCGGCCTACTACCTGGACGGCGCCGGGGGCAACCCGGGCGGGGCGGTGATCCTGGCCAGTCCGTCGGCCAACAATCTGGGCAAGTACTACCGCAACCTGGGCGGGGACTTCAACGGGACGGACGCGGCCCCGCTGGTGCTGAGCTTCGACTTCTGGCTGGATCCGGCGGGAGCCCCCGGCTGGAGCGGAGCGCGGCACTTCGTGGAGCTGCGCGGATACTCGGGCGATGAGTACGGCTCCGGCACGTTGGAGAACCTCCTGGCCATCGGGGTGTACAACTCCTCGGCGGACACGTTCAGCACCACCCGCTACCAGGGTCGGGTGGTCAACGGGGCCGGGTGGCAGACGCTGGACGAGGGTTCGGCCCCGGCCCGTGCCGGCGGCTGGCACCAGCTCAAGATCGAGGTGACCAGCAGCCTGGTGAAGTTCTACGTGGACGGGATCCTGTCGGAGACCGAGTCACGGCCCAACAGCTACGGCTTTGACTGCGTGGTGATCGGGTCGGATCTCACTTCGGCCGGTATTGTGGCCCGCGTGGATAATCTCAGAGTGACCTGCGGTCAGTAACCTTCCCCTGACTGTGTAAAACCGGCGCCGGCGGGATCGTTGCAACGCGGTCCCGCCGGCGTTTGTTTATGCGCTAATCGGCACAACTCGGATTGCTGGGCGGGTTGGATCCACTGAGGCAACGCTGGAAGAAGCCGAAGTCGTCCTGGTCCACGTCGCCGTCTTTGGTGAAATCAGCGGCGATGAATCCATCTACGACGGCCATGGGGCTGCAACCGGCGGGGAGCGAATGGCTGTTGTATGGCACATCCGGGCCGGTCATGCAGGCCACAAAGATGGTCAGGTCGTCCGCATCGACCCAGCCATCGAGATTGAAGTCACCGGGGAACGGTGTGACCACGTTGGCTTTCAAGGTGAGCGTCAGGCTGGTTCCCGGTTGGGCCCCGGACAGGTTCTCATCGGAGACGCTCAACGTATATGTAGCCTGGTAGGCGCCGACGTCGGTCGGATTGAGGGTGGCTGTGTAGTTGCGGGCCGCGCCCGCGGCGAGGTTGGTGAAGGGAGAAAGATTCGTTGTCAGCAGCGAGGTGTGGCCCGATCCGCTGATTGCGTCGAGGTCCAGGCCGGCGGTCAAGCCGGGCGTTGCCTGGAGGTTGTGGATGCTGAAATCTCGCGTGGCGGTTCCGCCGGCGGGGATATTCCCGAAGTCAATCGTCAAGGTATTCTGGTCGCTGGCGTCGGAGAAAGAGGCATCGGCGTGTTCGAGCACGATGGCCGTCACCGCGATGGTATCATCCCCGTCGTTGGAGCCCATGCCGGATCCCGCGGAACTGACCTCGGTATTATCGATGAGGATGGAACCCGTCAGGTTGCCGGAGGTGGCGGTGGAGGCAATAGTCACGTGGATCTGGCGGTTCTGGTCGCCGCCGGGCAGGGCCTGTCTGGTGCCGGCCGCGGACGTGACGGCGCAGCCGGAGACCAGGATGTTGTAAGTGGTTGGGGCCGTGCCGGTCTTGTTGAGCGTGACCGTTTGTGCGGGCAGGGGAGCGCCGCGGATCACCCGGAAAGTGACATTGGTGCTGGACGCGCCGTTGCTCGGAGCGCTGCTGCCAAGATAAATCTTCGCATCGCTGGGGCCGGATCCGAAAATCGTCCAGACCAGTTCGGGATGATCAATGTAGGGATTGCGATTGCCCTGGTAGTAGTCGGGGTTATCGGTCTGGCTCCAGATGAGATGGTTGCGGCGCCGCTCGAATTCGTCCACCGGGTAGACGTAGTGCCATTCGAGCAGCGCAGCCAGATCGCCCATCTGCTCGTCTCCCGGCTTGCCGTTGACCAGCGTGAGGTTTGCGTAGCGTGTGGCCATGTAGAACATGGCTCGCGCGCAACGGCCACGATCGGGGGCGCCGTGGTCAGGGTCCCAGTAGCCGTTGCCGATTCCATAGGGGCTGTTGCCGCGGGCGCTGTTGATGGCAGGATTGGCTGGCCGCAGGTTGAACAGATCGCCGTCGTTGGCGGAGCCCAGGCGGCTGTCGGGCCACTGATGTTCGCGGTTCCAGGTGGCCCCGGAATCCCATTCCTTGGGGACAGAGACGCCGGTGTAGATGAGGATCAGGTTGTTAGGGTTGTTCGGGTCCTGGTCTACGACCTGCAAGCCCATCTTGGCGGCTTCGTAGGAGCGATTGCGGACATTGCTGTTGAGGATCGTGCGCAGCGCGCTCTTGAGGGCGGCGCCGGTGTACCAGTTCCCGCCGGGCCGGGCCGGACTGTAGTAGGTGGCCGGCGGAGCATAGGGGTCCGGCGGCGGGGGGGCAAGCACGGTGATGGTGACGTCATCGGAGGCGGTCAATAAGGTGGAGTCGGTAACCGTGAGCGTCAGGTGATAAATGCCCGGAGCCGTGAAAGTGACGGTTGCCTCTGATGGACTGGTCACGCTGGTGACATAGCCCGTGCGGGCGGTCCAGCCGGAGATGCCGGTTGCGGTGGCCGGGGTCCAGGTGTAGATCAGGCCGTTCAAGCCGTTGGGATCGTCGGCGGTAGCGCCGGTCATGGGCAAAGTGAGGGATCCGTTGGTGAGGGTAACCTCGCGGTCAGCTCCCGCATAGACAATGGGCGCAGAGGGGCTGGAGACCGAGAACGGAGCGGAGACCGCGGTGCCGGTGCAGCCGCTGACGGCGGTGGCGGTCGCGGTCCACGCGGGACCGGGGCTATTCATGGTGACGCTGGCCGTGCCGCTGGTGGCGGGGTTGGCGATCACAATGTTGACCGGATTGGTGGCGAAAGTGCCGCAGGCGACCCTGACGGTGGCCGGGTTGCCCACAGGCGGGGGGGCATTGAGTTGCACGCTGACGGTGGCCGAATCACCGACGGAAAAAGCGGAGCCGGAGAGGCTTACGCCGAGCAGCGAGGGGGTAGTGAGCGTGCCGGCGGTTACGGCAATATTGTCGATCGCGAAGGCCGAACTGCTGCCGCCTTCCGTGCCTCGCCACACGGCCCAGCGGACTTGAACCACCGGCTGGTTCTCCGCTGCCGCCGGGAGGGTGACGCTCGCGTGGGTGACGGTTCCGGCCGTGCCGCCGCTCTGGACGTAAGGATTGCCTGTGCCGGTCAAGGTAGTCCAGGCGCCCGAGGTGCCAACACGATACTGGCAGACGACTCCGACGGTACGAGTGTTGGCCGTGACGCTAATCAGGTCGTAGCTGATCGAGATGTTGGTCCGGCCGGTGGTATTGATGGCCATCGCCAATTGGTTCACGCCATTGGTGCCATTTCCGCTGGTGACGATGGCAAAACGGGCATTTCCACCGATTGCATAGCCGTAACATCCGCCGGTAGCGCCGGGGGATGTGGCATTGATGGATGCGTCTCCAGTGGGTGTACTGGCTTCGGCCGCGGCCTGGGTGCTGATCTCATTCCCATTCAATCCATTCCACGCGGCGAAGCCGATGGGCAGGATAGAGAAGTTGCCGGTCCCCCAGTTCTGGCTGACGGGCACATTCAGGGCGACAGGGTTGGACTGGGCCCATACGGCCGGTGTGGCCGTAGCGATAAGGCTCCAGCATACGAGGATACAGACGGAAGTTCGCCGGTCCATGAGTAACAAAGTGGGGCCTCCGCATCGGATTGGACGCTTCTTTCAGCACTCTTGTACCACGACGGGGCTGGGTATGCAATTTGCAGTCGCAAGTGGCGATTTCTGAAGGGTTTATGGTTTGCGGTGCCGGTGCGATGGATGCGGAGCGAGCTTTTAGGGGATGCGCCGAAGGATCTCCGGACTGATCGGGCTGGCGGGTGGTGCTTCCACAGGCTCGAACTGGTTCTCAGGCAAGCTGGGGCCGGCCGGCTCCGGGTCGGGAGCCGGGGGCTCGGCATCGGGTTCCGGCTGGTTGGGCGCGATTGAGGCGGTTTCCTCGATGCGCACGGGGTTTTCGAGGATTCGGATCCGGCGGGTGGAGGCGTCCAGTTCGACCAGGGCATTCATGGGCAAGGTGGCGTTATGGCGGGCGTGGCCGGCGGGGAAACCGACGACGACCGGCACCGGCAGGTTGGCGAAGTAATCGTTGAATACCTGGGCCAGGCTCAGGCTGTCGCTGCCTTTCTTGGTTTCGCAACCGGTGAAGGTGCCCAGGATCACGCCGGCCACCCGGTCGAACTTGCCGGCCAGACGAAGTTGAGAGAGGAAGCGGTCGATGCGATAGGGCTCCTCGTTGACATCCTCCAGGAAGAGCACCCGGCCGTCAGTTTCAATTTCGTAAGGCGTGCCCATGAGCGCGCAGATCAGAGAAAGATTGCCGCCAGTCAAGCGGCCCTGGGCCTTGCCCGGCGCAAGCGTCCGCAACGTGGCCACCTCGGAGGGGATGTAATAGGAGTAGCCCGGCTCCAGAGGGTCGCCGGCCCAATCGAAGTAGGAGCTGTATAGCACCGCCCGCCACAGGTACTCGGCGGAAAAGTCGCTGAGATCTTCACGGCTGCCCAGGCCGTACATGAGCACGGGAGAATGGAAGGTGATCAGACCGGTCTTACGGCCAATCGCCAGGTGCAGGCCGGTGATGTCGCTGAAGCCGAGAAGGATCTTGGGGTTGGCCCGGATGACGTCGTAATCGAGTTGGTCGAGCATGCGGGTGACGCCGAAGCCGCCGGTGCCGGGGAAGATGGCTTTGACGGCTGGATCGCGGAAGGCGGCCATGAGCTCCTGGGCGCGAGCCTCGTCGCTGCCGGCCAGGTAGCCGCGTTTGCGATACAGATCGCGTGGCAGGCGAACGCGAAAGCCCATTCGGATCAGACGCTTACGGGCCAGTTCGATGCGGTAGGGTTCGAGACTGCCGGCCGGAGCCACGACTGCGATGGTGTCGCCCGGTCGAAGCGCCGCAGGGTAGATCGGCGAGAGAGACTGGGCGCGGATGAACGTCGGCGCAAAGGTCAGAACGACGAGAATGAAGAAAGCGATCCGTCGCATGGCGATGTTTTACCCGGAGGAACGGCGAGGGACCAGTGCTTTTTGCGGTCATAACCTCGCGCACGGTCATCGCGTCACGGTCATTACGTATGGAACTCTCCAACTGAAGACGGAGCTCGTGCCGCGTTCAGCGGATTTGCGATTATTATATAAATTAATGTTGACAATCTTGCCCGGGCGCGGTATAGGGCATACAAGTCCGAACGAATCGACGCCGGATGCGAAAGATCCCGTTCAACTCTGCGCTTGCCCATCCGAACTTACTTCCAGCCCCTGCCATAGTGGCAAGATGTCAGAGGCACGTCATGCCTTTTGGCAACGTAGCGGGTCCGTAGGCCCGTAACACATCACTATTCTGTAGGTCGATGCATGTCAGGAGGTCGTAACATGCGATGGAAGCTGTGCGCGCTCATCGTGGCGGCTGGATTCTGGCTGGCGATCGGTGTGGGATGTGGAGGGCAACCGCTCATCCCCCTGGGAGACGAGGCGACCGAGATGGTCGCCGAAGACCCCACTCCGGTGGATTTGAACCAGGACGCGGCGGACCCGGATATGCTGAAGGTGGCGCCGGAATGGCAGCAGCCGCTGATGCCGGTTTTCGAGGAGGCCGCGGCCGGCTACAACGTGCCGCTGGACCTGCTGCTGACGCTGGCCAAGATGGGCAGCGCCTTTGAGAATCGCGGTGA